>Ga0233431_1001384_pt1 | contig 42403 bp, 46 predicted proteins | sample SI_118_April2016_FD_179867 | JGI IMG/M metagenome (GOLD analysis project Ga0233431, IMG submission 179867) | Seawater microbial communities from Saanich Inlet, British Columbia, Canada - SI_118_April2016_200_MG | ecosystem: Environmental > Aquatic > Marine > Inlet | place: Canada: British... | reverse complement strand
TTAGCAGACATTTTTAAGGGTTTGCCTTTTTAAATAGAAAGATATGTATCAGATAAAGGCTAAACCAAAAGAATTCATAGTAATTGAAAAAAGCACTCTCGAACCAAAAAAAGATGGAGAGTACGCCTGTTACAGACTTGAAAAATTAAACAAGACAACATTAGAATCTATAATACAAATTGCAACATTTCTACACGTCCCATTAAAACACATAGGATTTGCCGGCACTAAAGACAAAGCCGCGAAAACATCTCAAATGATATCAATAAGAGGACATCCTGAAAAAAGACTTGAAAGTTTCAAAAGCAGAGAAATAACATTAACATTCCTTGGAAGATTAGACAATCCTATTAGCCTTGGAAAACTTGAAGGCAACTTCTTTGAAATTGTTGTAAGAAACATAGAGAAAGCACCTAAAGAACTAAAACAATTCAAAAATTATTTTGGAGAGCAGAGATTTAGTACCAACAATACAGAGGTAGGAAGAGCACTAATAAAGCAAGACTTCAAAACTGCCTGCAAACTTATCGATCATAAAGAGATCGCAGAATCTCTTTCCACACAACCCACAAACCTCAATGCGGCAATAAGAAAGTTACCTAAGAAGATAATCATGCTATATCTGCACGCATATCAATCATATTTATGGAATACCATTGCAGAAAAGATAAACAAAGACATTACTCTACCAATAATTGGATTTGGAACAGAGTTTGAAGACGAAGAAATAGAACAAGCATACAAAGAACTAATGAAAAAAGAAAACATAACTTTACGAGACTTCATAATTAAACCATTACCCAATCACAGTCTAGAGGGAGATTCAAGACAAGTATACACCGAAATTAAAGAATTAAACATAGGGGACCTAGAAGAGGACGAACTAAACCCAAGTAAAAAGAAATGTACAGTCAAATTCTTCCTAGAAAAAGGGTGTTATGCTACTGAAGCAATTAAAGCACTATTTAATTAAAAAAACTATTAACTCCAGAAATCTAATGACTAGTTACTTTAGTGGACGATAGTTTGAAGTCGCTATGGTTATTACTCCCAAAAACCCCAACATCGTAGGAAAGGTACTTTCTCCCATGAAATTTCCTAACAACAGAATTACCGAAACTACAATTATTGATATCCCAATATAAAAAATAATTTTACCAATCATTAATTTGTCTAACATATAATGTAATACGACAGAGCACTATATAAAATTTTGTATGAGTTTTCATCTTAGAAAAAGGATGTTATACCACTGAAGCAATTAAAACACTATTCTCACAAACTCAATAAATTCAATTCTTCAACCAAATTCAACATATTAGGAGAAAGTTTATGCTCTCTCAAATCAGAAACTGGAATCCACTTAAAATGATCAAACTTGTTTGGCTCCCCCACCAATAACTGACTTTCATCTTTCAACCGAGATAAAAACCAAACATAAGTCATAACAAAACCATTCTCTTCAAAATCCTTAATACCTAATTGTCTAACGATTTCAACATCACAGCACAACTCTTCCTTCAACTCACGAATTGCTGCAATCTCAACAGTCTCTCCGTCATCAACCTTACCACCAGGTAACTCATACCAACCAGTCTTTTTACGATTAAGGAGCAAAATAGAATTGTTCTTTAGAATCACACAACCAGCCAAAGTTATCTTATCCATAATACAACAATCATCCAAGACTATAAAAGAATTACTCATTTACTTTTCTAATACGAGTAAAATACAAACCACGAGTCTGACCAGGCATCACACGCACACCAATAACTGACCGTTCATAAGCAAAGAAAGGTGTAGGAATATCAACCAAATCTACAACAGCACCAGGATTGGATCTCAAAAAATCAGATACAACGGAATCATTTTCAATTTTATTCACAGAACAAGTTGCATAAACCAACATACCACCAACTTTCAAATGATCATATGCATTATTCAACAAATCTCTTCTCAGAAAATTCCCCCCTCGCACCTTAGCTTCGGAAACTTGCAAAACTGAATCAAAACCACTAATTACAGTTCTTAACTTTCTATGATACCTCACAGTCATCCCTTCTCTGGAACAAGGAACATCAACTAAAATCCTATCATACTTAGGTCCTGTATACTGAGTTGCATCCATTCGTAAAGTTTCAATAGCAACACCATGTTCAGCAAAACGCTGACGCATCCGATAGAATCTATCAACATCTCTATCCAACGCAACAGACTTAACATCACCACCAACAGAATCATGAGCCAAAATGGTCTTCATCCCGGGTGCAGCACACATATCCAACATAGATTGCCCAGGTTGTAAATCTAAAGCATAAACTGCAAACGCGCTTGCCGCATCTTGAATAAAATAATGTTTACCAAACAAAGGATTCTTCTCGCCAAAAACCTTGCCACCAATTTTATGAGTAGACGAAACAAATATCCCCTCCAAACCTGTATGTTCAAAACTAACATCTTCCTGTGCAACTTCAGATAAAGCCTTTTCTAATTCAGAAATAGAAATAGGATCGCGAGGATTAATTCTAATAAATCTCTTAGGCTTAGTACGATATATATCAAAATCTAAATCAACCGTAGCCAAACGCTCAGCAAATGCTCTCCTGTTCAAACCAAGATTAGCCAAATCTCTAATTGCCGTATCTATATGCGCAGATCTAATTCGCGTTAATCCTCTTTCATCTAAATAAGAATCTGCAACCTGTGATGCCAAACCACCTGATCGCTTAAATGCAACAACAGGAATAAAATGGTCATACGCATAAGCTAAGTTAGCCAAAGTAGACTCATCTCCATTAATTAAAAAAGCCGCATCAGTATCACAATCAACATTATCTTGTAAAGTGAAAGTACAACGAGAAAAATGGGAGAGCTCCTCTATTAAAGTCCCTGCTAATCGTATGTCATCAAAATTCCAGGCTTCAGCGCCTAAAATAGCTATATTTAGATCATCCATGTTACAACTCAGCTCCCCAATAGAAAAATCAAAATGATTATTTATAAAGATTTCTCAAACAGTTAACTATAGCAAAGATAGATTAAAACCCATCAGCACCCACCACAGAACAAATAAAAACTAAGATTCATCCAATTGTTTTCTTAATTGTTCCAATTCATAACCAACAGTATAGGAATATAATTCACCCACTTTTGGAACTAATAAACTAAAAATAGGATCTCTCTCACCAGTCCTATAATCAATATCGCTATCAGGAACAAGAAGAATTGATTTAGCAGAGTTAGGAGTATGACTTCCAGGATTACATACACACAACAGCAACCCAGAATAATCACCATCTACTTTATTTATCCATGACTGAACGGCATGTTCTTTCCCCCCATCTAAATAAACCCATTCACCATTCGTATCGCCGTGTGCCGCCAATAACGCATATTTCTCTAAACCATGAACTCGACCATAAAGATCAATATACGCTCTATATTCATGCGCATTTCCAAAAAATTGATCTAATTTTTCATCCAAGAAATCTTGCGCATCATTAGTAGATTCAAGCCGATCACCTCTCTCATGATCTCCAAGATACAAATCTCCTTGTCCTAGTGTAAATGTCCTCATACAAGATAAATTAAAATCAAGCAGAATAATCTAAGCTATATACAATATATACATTCTAAAAAATTAATGCACATGCACAGGACCATAAACAGTAATCAAAGCAACAAGAACTACACCCAAAACAATTGCAAAAATATGAAGTATCGTATCTTTTAATTTACAATGTCTGTGTAGTTGCGGAACTAAATTAGAAGCAGCAATGTAAATAAAATTACCAGCAGCAAAAGGAATTATAAAATTTATAAAACCATGTAATTTACCAATTAAAAGAATACCAACCACCGTACCAACTATAGCAGTAACTGCCGACATAACATTAAACAGCAATGCTTTTTTTCTAGACATGCCTGAATAAAGTAACACACCAAAATCCGCAATCTCTTGAGGAATCTCATGAAAAATAATTGATATGGTAGCCGCAACACCTAAAGTAACACTAACTGCATAACTTCCAGCAATAACTAAACCGTCAATAAAATTATGAACAGCATCCCCAATCAGATTAATTGGCGCTAAATGATACGCGTGACTGTGACCACACCCATTCTTTTCACATTTTTTCTGATGATGAGAATGAATAAATTTCTCAAGAACAAACATTACAAGAAAACCCATCAAAATATAGAACGAAACACTAATACCATAATTATGACCCATTACTTCTGGCAAAAAATTCATAAAAACAGTACTTAACAATACACCCACTGAAAAGCTAAGTAGAAACAACAACGTCTTACTAGATATCTTTTTCTTCAACAAAAAAGGTATCGCAAATACAATAGATACCAAAGATACTACAAGGACACTAATCAGCGCATACATCACATTCATGCTACAAAAAGTACGGCGATCATATATAAAGATTACCAGTCATCAAGCGCCAATATCCTTTTCAATAACATTAGCAATCTCTTTAGCAAACTCCTCAATCTGTGCTTGATCTGGCCCCTCAATCATAATTCTGCACTTCGCACCCGTACCGGAATATCTAACATAAACCCTGCCTGATGAACCCAACTTATCTTCAATTTCTTTAATTTTATCAGAATAACCAGGAATCAAATTAAGATCCTTCTTCTCTTTAACTTTAACTCCTGACAATACTTGAGGATAGAGCTTCATCTCCGAACCTAACTCAGACATTTTTCTACTTGAAGACTTCATAACACTTAACAAATTCAATGCAGTAATTATACCATCCCCGGTTGTAACGTGATCTAAGAAAATAACATGTCCTGATTTCTCACCACCAAGATTATAATCATTTTTTCTCATTTCTTCAAGAACATATCTATCACCACAATCTGCTCTAACCAAAGAACCACCAATAGACTCCATTGCTTTTGCCAAACCCAAATTACTATAATGAGTTGCAACAATAGAATTCTTTTTCAATTTCCCTTTTGACATAAGATACTTTGCAAGAATAAACATCACTTTATCTCCATCAACAATGGCACCAGTCTCATCAATGACAATTAATCTATCAGCATCACCATCTAAAGCAATACCAACATCAGCTTTTTCCGATAAAACCTTTTCACGCAACTGTTCGACATGCAAAGCCCCACAATTATCATTAATGTTCAACCCATTCGGACGACTATTAATCACTTTAATCGTCGCACCCAACTCAACAAAAACATAAGGCGCGGAAGCATATGCAGCACCATTTGCACAATCTATCACCAGCTTTAATCCTTCAAGACGTTCATAATTAATTGAAGCTTTGGCAAACTCAATATACCGGCCTTTACCTTCTTCAACCTTATACGCTTTACCTAAAGCATCTCCACTGATATGCTCAGAATTAATATCCTTATTAAGAATCCAATCTTCAATCTCATTTTCCATTTCGTCAGGAAGTTTGAAACCATCATGAGTAAAAATCTTAATACCATTATCATGCGCAGCATTATGAGACGCAGTTAACATGATTCCAAAATCACAATTCATTGACTTTGTCAAATGTGCAATACCTGGAGTAGGAATTGGACCAATCAACAATACATTCGCACCCATAGATAACAAACCAGAAGCTAAAGCATACTCTAACATATAGCCACTAAGCCTAGTATCTTTACCTATCACCACTTTTGGTTTTCTGCCAGGAACCTTACCAGACAAAACTTTTGCAACCGCCTTACCAACCTTCATAGCTAACTCCGGCGTCATTGGATAAACATTAGCCATTCCTCTTATACCATCAGTACCAAATAATTTTCCCATTATAGACCACCTAATTTCTTAATAAAATCTAAACTCACACTACCTAAGGACTTGATAACTTGATCAGCCTCAGAGAAATCATGATTTTTCGTATATTCATTTGGAACAGCCACACAAACCATCCCCGCGGCTTTGGCCGCCCTCACACCAATCACAGTATCTTCAACAACCAAGCATTCAGATGCCTCTAACTCTAATCGCTCTCGCACAATATTATAAACCAACGGTTCCGGCTTTCTCACATCACAATCATCAAATGTAACCAAAACATCAAAAACACTTCCAAAATCATATTTTTTAATGAACAATTCTTCAACAAAATCCGCAGGAGAAGATGTAGCCAAAGCAATCTTAATATTATAGTGTTTCAATAATTTGAAAACTTCCTTAACAAAAGGCAACAATTTTGCTTCCGCCACCAAATCTAAATAATGTCTTCGTACATCATCATGAAACTTCTCAATATCAACAGGATACTTCTTTACCAACTCCACTAAATAATCAGTAGGATGTCTACCCGTAACAAAAGCATTATCTTCGGCAGTCAAATTAAATCCTTGATCTTGAAATGATAAAGCCGCAGCACCCAAATTAGCACCTTCGGAATCACTCAATACACCATCCAAATCAAATATAACTGCTTTAATCATTTTACTGTCACACTCTTTGCCAAGTTTCTAGGCATATCAACATCACATCCCTTTTCCACAGCTAAATAATATGCCAACAATTGTATTGGCACAATATTAACAATTGGAGACGCATCTCCTACATCCGGCACCTTAACCCAAAAATCAAATATATTATTATCCTCTGGGGCCACTCCAATGATATACCCGCCACGCGCTTTAACTTCCATCGCATTACCTAATATCTCTTCTTTAACATCATCATTCGCAACAAAAACAATACAAGGCGTGCCTTTATCAATCAAAGCTATCGGACCATGCTTCAACTCTCCACCAGCAAAACCTTCCGCATGAATATAACTTACTTCTTGAATCTTAATCGCAGCTTCCAAAGCCATAGAATAGTTTAACCCTCTACCCAGAACATACATACTTTCCCAGTCCACAATCTTGCTGGCTAATTGTTTAATACTATTACAAAACTGGTCATTCAACATCAAATTCAACTTAGCTGACGCATCCTTTAACAAATCCATTCCTTCGTCGTACTTACCAGCGGCTGAATAAGCCAACAAAATACATTGTGCGAGCTGCGCAGTTGTTGCTTTAGTAGAGCAAACAGATTTCTCAGGTCCAACATTATTCAACAACGCATAATCAGATTGCCTCATAATAGAACTACCCATAACATTAACCAAAGAGACAACTTCACCATTATGTTGTTTCATCACCTCGATTGCCTCTAACGTATCTGCAGTCTCACCGCTTTGAGAAACAACCAACAACAAGGATTTATCTGTTAAAAAATGATGATAACTAGGAAACTCAGAACCTAAAGAGAAATTAATATGTTTATGAGCTATGCTAGAAAACGCATACGTCGCAGCCAAACAAACCTTTGCCGCCGTTCCACATCCAACAGCATAAGTACCGAACGCACCATTGAGTGCATCTGCAATTTCCATAACCTTCTCTTTCTCTTGCGCAATAGAATCCGCAACAGTAGTTCTCTGTTCCATTATTTCTTTAATCATAAAATGAGGAAAATCCCCTTTCTGCGCTTGCTTTATGTCCCAATTCACATGAGAAACTTCTCTCTCAATCTCTTCCCCGGTCACAGAATTAATGATATGATAACTATCGTTCAACACAACAACATCATTATCTTGCATAAACACAACATCTTTAGTATACTTCACAATTGGAGACGCATCAGACGCTAAAATATATTCACCATCACCAACTCCCAAGATTAGTGGAGAACCATTTCTCGCACCAATTATCTTACCACTAACAGAATCAATAAGTACAACCGCATTCCTGCCTTTTAGTCGAGAAAATGCACTTCTAAATCCCTCAACCAACTCTTTATCTTTCAACTCTTCTTGAATAATATAAGCAATAACTTCTGTGTCAGTATCAGATTTAAAATCATAACCCTTCAGCACCAACTCTTTCTTCAAATCTTGAAAATTTTCTACGATGCCATTTTGCACAATAGCAAAACGTTTGTCCAAAGAATAATGAGGATGCGCATTCTCTGTAGTAACACCACCATGAGTGGCCCATCGTGTATGTCCGATGGCCAATCCGCTTTTCGGCAAATCTATGTCTTCAATCATCCACTTACCAATCTTACCAATATCTTTTACAACACCCAACTCAGAACTTAACGAGGCAATACCCCAACTATCATATCCCCTATACTCTAATGCCTTAAGACCATTCAAAACTACTTCAGATGCGTTTCGCTGTCCTTTATATCCAATTATACCACACATAGAATCAACCTTACTCTAGTTTATCCTCTTTTACAATTTCACCAGGAAAAGTAGTCGTACCAGGCCAAAGTTTTCTACCTGGATACATCATAGTATTAATACCCGTTTTAACGTCATCCCCAATAAAAGCACCTAACTTCTTTGTTCCTGTATCAACCTTCTTACCATTCAATACAGTTTTATGAACACCAGCATCATGCCTATAATCTGCAGTCACTAAAAATGCACCAACATTAATATTGGCCCCTAGAACTGAATGTGCGATATAAGCAGTATGCTTGCATTTAGTATTTTCTAAAATAACAGCATCGAACAATTCAACATTATTTCCCATAAAACAACCACTAGCAATACTAGTATTAGGTCTAATGTACGCCTTCGGACCAATAGTGCAATTCTCACCAATATATGCCGGACCTTCAATATATGTACCCGCCTTAATCACAGTACCTTTACCAACACAAACATTACCTTTGATCACAACGCCTTCTTCAACCTCACCCTCAATCTTACTCCCGGTAAAGCGATTCAAGAAAAATACATTCGCCTTCAAAATATCCCAAGGATAACCAACGGTGATCCAATAATCTTGAATAACCTCACATTCCATTTTGCCTAGCGAGATTAAATGCTTAACATAATCAGTAACTTCATATTCTCCTCGCTCTGTTTTCTTTAACTCATACTCAAAAATGGAACTATCAAAAACAAAACTCCCAACATTAGCTAAATTTGTTTTAGGAACAGAAGGCTTTTCTTCCAAACCAATAACCTTCTTACCATCAACTTCTACTATCCCAAATCTATCAGGGTGTTCAACTTCTTTAACCAACATACAATAATCGTGCTGTAATGCTTTTTCAATATCAGTTCGCGAAAGAATATCATCCCCATACAGAACTAAGAATCTATCATCCAAATGAGACCGCGCCTGCAATAAAGCATGACCCGTTCCTTTTGGTTCACCTTGATCTACATACTTCAAAGGAACATCTCTATAAGAATCCCCAAAATATTCTTTGATAATTTCTTTCTTGTACTCAACTACAAGAATAATCTCATCCACCAATCCAACAATTGAATCCAGGATTCTCTCTAGAACGTTCTTACCACCAAATTCAATCAAAGACTTGGGTCTTGTCAATGTTAACGGATAAGTCCTGGTTGACTTTCCTGCCGCTAAAATTACTGCTTTCATCTAATCAAGAACAAACCACCAATTTATATAGTTAATTAAAAAAACATTCATAATATTAGCACACAAATAGTAGAAAAACAAAGAAAAAAGCAGTAAAAAGGAGCAAAAACACCCAAAAGAGCAAAATATACTAAAAATAACATAGTAATAATAAAACAATAAAGAGAATAATAATAAAATAAGACAATTAATAAGAAAAAGTCACAATTAATAAAGAAAAACAGCAATTAATGACAACATTTATAAAATATTATAACCAAATAAGTAACAATGCCAAAGAGCGCAGTTGTAAAAGAGATTGATGGCAAACTATTCCATAGCGAGGTCCTTCTTCTACACAATCCAAAAGATCTAGCAGTACTAAATGACAACACACGAATCAAAATCCTCAGACTTCTGAATAAAGAACCCATGTACCCAGCAGAAATTGCAAAAAAATTAAAGTTACATGAACAAAGAATATACTACCACATTAAACTAATGCTCAACGCAGGAATTATAGAAGTAGTAGAACGAAAAGAAATTAGAGGAACTGTTGCAAAAAAGCTAGCTCCAAAGAATCTCAACTTCGCAGTTTGCTTAGATGATAAATGGAAACCGGCAAAAAGCTTATTCAGCGAAGAGGCAGACACAAAATTAAATTCATTCTTACACCCGTTCATAGAAGATAATAAACTTAACGCCACAACAATTGTAGGCAGCCCTGATCCTCACGGCCCACACAAAGCAAGAGCAAGAGATGGACACTACGCCATAGATTTGGCACTATTTTTGGGAGCATTTTGCAACACACCTAAAGAATTCTCAACGAAACTAGATGTTGATGTGAAAAGCGATAAAGCAGAAAAGAACAACATGATAATAGTTGGCGGGCCAGTAACAAACGTATTAACTGAAGAAATGAACAAATATCTACCGATAAAATTCAACGAAAAAAAGAATTGGGCAATAGAATCAGTTAGAACAAAAAAAGTCTATACCGATGATAATTGTGGAATCATCGCTAAAATAAAAAACCCAAATGATAAAGATAAATCAATTTTACTAATCGCCGGAATCAGATTCTCGGGAACAAAGTCTGCAGTAATCGGATTAACAAGATTCCATAAACAGATATTAGAAAAATACAAAAAAGATGAAGAATTTGCGTGCATCGTTCAAGGATTTGATCTAGACGGTGATGGAAAAATTGATAGTATAGAGGTGCTCGAGTCATGAAAGAACTCTTAGACTATATCGAGCTCGAGATGAGCAAAGGATATTCTGGAGAACAAGTTAGAGCTAAACTTCTAAAGAACGGTTACAGTCTAAAAAGCATAGACAAAGCACTCCAAGAACACGACAACCGACAAAACATAGATTTCGATATAAATAATATGCCTGAGTTTAAGAAACCAGAACTTAAAGGATTATCAGAAGTAAGTACACAAGTCAAAGAGAACATAAACACCACTAAAGATATTCTGACCGCTCAACCAGACTCAAACATATTTAGAAAAGAAACTCCTAAAGAGAAATCTTCAAAGATCCTACACATCGTAAAAGATCAAATTAAACAAACATTCAACAAAGAACCTAAACTTAAACTTCCAAGAGAAGCAAGACCAAATAAAAAAGTTCTAGAATACATAGAAAAAGAACACAAGAAAGGTTTTGAATTAAGCTTAATACAACGAAAACTAATAGATTCAGGATACGATAAAGAGAAAGCCTGCGAGTGCATAGAACAATACCGAAGCACTCACGAAAAACATCTTGTAAAGTTCATCAAACGACAAAGAAGTAAAAGCATACCTCTACCTGATATCAAAAACAAACTAGAGAGTGCAGGATATTCTAATGAAGCCATAAGAAACAGTATGGATTTATACAAAGAAGAACTTGCATCCCTCATACCAAAACAAAGCCAAAATGTGGCAGTCATTATCGCAGTTAGTCTGATATTATTATTCGGAGGCTTAGTATACGTACAACAATTGTTTGATCCTCCCTTACCCACTCAAAGCATCATTGTAGAAAATCCTAATCCTTCAGCAATGAGCAATGAAGACGTATCTACTATCGTAGATGATTTCAAAAACAGAGCTCAAGATGAATCTCCCACCGATATAGACGTTGGAAAAAAACTAGAAGAGATAGGTCAGAAAGCTAAAGAAGATCCTGCTAAACAACCAACAACCGCCGAAAGGCTAAAACAAGAAGAAAAAATGCAGGAATTGATTAATGCAGAATTAGGAAACGAACCTTGTGAACTTGCAGCAAATAAAAACGAAAAAGATCAATGCTTCCTAAGGCTCGCACAGAAAAACATTAACGAAACTTACTGTCACAAAATTAATCAAGAAGAAATAAAAAGATCTTGCATAAATACCATAAACAAAGTCAAAGTATTTATGAAATAAAAAAAGAAATAGAAAAAAGAAAAATTAAGCTTTTTCTTCTTCAGTTGGTGGCGGAGGAACGTCCATATCATCTTCTGGTTCATTACCTTCGTCAACTGGTTTTTCTTCAGGCTCTGGAGCTTCTTCAACTAGCTCAGCAGGAGCATCACCACAAGAACCACATCCTTCTGGCTTAGATTCTTCAACCGGTGCAGCATCTTCTGCTGGTGCTTCTTCAGGTGCAGCTTCTTCTACTGGTGCTTCTTCAGCAACAGGTTCTTCAGGTGCAGCTTCAACAGGTGCTTCTTCGGCAACCTCTTCAGGTGCTTCCTTTGCTGGAGTGTCTTCAGAATCTTCTTCAAGTTCTGCTCCAAAATCTTCAGAATCTTCGTAATGCTCATCTGGTTCAGGCTGCATAACAGGCGCCTGCTCAGGAGTCGTAGTAACTTGATCCGCTGAAATCTCTTCAACAACCTCTCCGAATCCTACCTTCGTTAAGGTTTTAGTAATCTTTACCTTGTAACTTTTTCCCTCTTTAGTGTTAGGGACAAAAATAACAAATCCTTTAACTTTTGCAATACCGTCGCCTTTCTCTCCGACTGCCTCAACAGTAATGCTTACTTCTTCACCTTCCCTTACAGGAGGAGTAAAACTTGCGCCCCCTCTTGGAGAACCTCTATTAAATCTACCGTTCATATTCATATACACCTATATTCCATTGGTTATCTGTACCGAAGTACATACCGGGGTTTAAGGCCATTCTCTTTATAAAATTACTGGTCCCTACGCTCTAAAGCCAAAGAGCATATTTAAATACGAATATTTATTAAAACTAAGCACAGATAAATTATTTGTAAAAAGAGATGATAAATAGATGGTAAAAGTCACATATTCACTAAAAGAATTTCTAAGTAATGAATATGACTCCATATCTATGGGATTAACTCCTAGCGGAGATATTCATCTAGGAACACTCTTTACATTTTGTTTAGGATTATTTTATCTAAAGGAGCACAAAAGATCAAGACTAGTAATTACAACAGTAGAAAATTCTACAGATAGTAGAAAATCAAAATATAATTATCTACCACTAAAAGTCCAATATCTAAATAATGGACAGCTAACACAAAAACCAACAAATTGGGGGAAAGTAACAATAACGGACAGAGTTCACAGAGATGTAAAATCACTAATGTGGCAGCTGACAAAAGTCTTCGACAAGAAAACCAGAAATGAAAGAAATTCAGTTACTAAAAGAGTAAAATATCTGAAAACTCGTTTTTCAAGAGAAATTGGCAAAATAAGACAGTTCGATTTAGACATTCTTCAAGAAAAAGAAAACGCAGTTTTTACTATGTTCTCACCAAGAGTAAGAGTATTAAGTTTTCTACACACAGCACCAAACCATGCAAAATTTGTGAATGCTACCAAAAAATTGTTACGATCTGAAGAACTAATGAGGCCCATAAGTCGCGCAATATTAGGTACGGGATGTTATGTAAGGAGAGAAGAGAAAATTGAAACCCGAGTTGGCAGGAACAAACAAGAAACCACCGTCACAGTTCACTCTGTCCCCATTTACTTATACTGTCCCGATTGTAACCAAATAACTTCGCAAGGTGCATTATATTACCCACTATATTCTAGAAGAATGGGACCATATAGAACGGAAGTAGAAATCATAAAAGACTGTTTAGTGGCAAGTTGTAAAAATCAGAAATGCCTTTCACATAGCAGTAGATTCAAACCAATAGTTGTAAGGCTTCACGAAATTAATAAAATGGAGCTGCACTATTTATTTAACTCATACAGAGATTTCTTCGACCCATTCAAAGCAGACGCCCATATTTTTGGAGGAGACTACGGAGACTCATTTAGATTCGGAGACTCAGGGAAAAAGAGCGTCCCCCCCATACAAAAAGTAGCCAAAATGTTTGAAGTTCTTGAACAAGCAACAGGAGAAAAAGAACGAACAATTTACATAGGCGGCATGATTACGAGAGAAGGGCAAAAACTTTCTAAGTCAGATCCAAACGTTACATTCAAAATAAGTGAAGTTAGAAAACTAAAAAAACTATTTGCCAACATCGTTAAGCAAATTGAAGCATTAAAAGAAGTAGAGATTGAAGACGACATTCTAAGAATAGAATATGAAAATATTATAAGAAACGCAGTTTAATACAACAACCGCTCTTTAGACATTTGATCAGGATAAAACTCGGCATTAAGTAAAGCTCTATAACAATTCGCTTCATGTAAAGATAGCACCGAAGCATACATAGCTTGAAAAACATCTGCAGCCTTATTAGGATGTAATTTCTGAAGTTGCCCTTTCATTTCTTCAAGATAATGTTCCAAAGTATGCAGCGGTGCAGTTTTTATGTTATCATGCGCCTTATCCGATAAGCCAACAACTCTTGAAGCATCTTCTTTACCTTTGCCTTCAGGATCAATAGTCCCTAAAGCTTCAGAATATCTTATATTAATTTCTTTAACAGCCTCAGTAAAATCAAAAGAAGACATATCTTGAGATAGATAATAGTCATACAAACAATCAATCGTTACATAATCAGGTCTAAATTCTCTTTGTGCAGCAGAAGGTGATTGAGTTAAAGTCTCTAGTTCATCGTTCGCTTCAAACATTGCATCTAATGTAGTAGAAAGAACTTGTCTAATATCTGTAACTTTAGGACTTGAGCTAATAACTGTTTTTCCAACAGTTGTTTGAGAAAAGACATCATATAAATTAGAATTGGCCTTACCCACATACTCAAGTTCAAACAAACAAACACCCTTACTTTGCTGTTTTTCAATTGGATAAATTCTCTCATAAGCTGCTAGCGCCTCATCAATAGAACTCGCAGATGAAACTGCAAAAGAATAATTGTGTGCATTAAGAAGATCAGCAAAAGTTGCCCCTTCACCAATATGTTTAATTCTAAAAGGTCTATTACAATTAAAAACAAAGAAATCTCCTTGTTGGGCATCTCTTGTTTGAGGATTCACAGTTCTACCTTCAAAGACTTTTTCGCCGTACTCCAGCTGCTCTACAAGGTGTGTGCTCAATCCTAGACTTACAAACATTTTAGTACCTTCTTTTTAAACTCGCGATATAGAGTAAAGAACTATCGTTTATAAATCTTTCCAAAAAGTGTCACTTATAAGTGGTTACGACAAACCGCAAAAAGACGCCCTGAAAATAAAGAAAAAGAGGATCTTAAAGATCCTTAAAGCCTCCAGATTCAACCATAAAGTTACATTCACCATCGGCCAAATTTGGGGCATCAATCAGCTTAGCAACTCTACTTCCTTTCTTTCCTTTCCTAAGATAAAGTCTAAAAGTAGATGCGTGTGCAACAATATGTCCACCAATTGGTTTAGTAGGATCACCAAAAAACGCAGCAGGATCCGAACTAACTTGGTTTGTTACATAAACACAGATGTTATAATTTCCAGCTAATTTAAGTAAAGCATGCATATGCTTGTTCAACTTTTGTTGCCTTTCCGCCAATGTTCCTCTACCAACAAACTCAGCTCTAAAATGAGCAGTCAGAGAATCAACAATAACTAATCTAACATTAAATCCTTTTTTGTTGATCAACTCTTCAACTGATTCAGTTAAAAGAACTTGATGATCGGAGTTGTAAGCTCTTGCAACTCTTATCTTCCTTAAAGTTTCTTCGGGATCTAATTGGATACCTTCCGCAAGTTGCACAATTCGTTCAGGTCTAAAAGTATTCTCCGTATCAATGTAAACAACAGTTGCATCTGGATCTTCTTTAATCATATTCACTGCAAGAATATGTCCAACTTGAGTTTTTCCAGATCCAAACTCTCCAAAACATTCCGTTATGGCGCCAGTTTCAAATCCTCCACCCATCAAAGTGTCAAACACAACAGAGCCTGTTGAGATTTTGTGAACTAACTCTCTCTTCTTCAACAAAGATTCACCATCTTCGAATCCCATCTCAAGTGCATCTCTTGCAAACTTAATCATTTTTCTTGCAGCAGATTCACCAACACCTGTTGCATCGACCAATTGTCCAGGCGACGCAACCGCAATACTCATCACAGTATCATAACCAGAATCAACCAACTTTTCCATAGTTGCTGCCCCCACACCAGGCAAGTCATTTAATGTACAATCCCTATTCTCAGCTTCAGTAGACATCTTCATATTCACCTCATAATGAACTATTATTTATTAATCTTAGCTTACTTGGCACATTCGCCAGCTACAGCTTCATCACTCATTGTTAGATACTCAAACGCTTTGCTCAGTACCATCGTGGCTTTGGGTAGATCACTTGTTCTCAAAGAACTAGTAGACTTCCACTCGCCGCTAGGATCTTGATAACCCCTCTCCATAGAAACGGTCTTATACTCTCGCACCTGCCCATCTTTTGTTACAGTTTCATTTTTCCATACTGCAACATTGATAGCACCTGCACGAAAACTTTTTTCAGGTAATTTCGTACTCGACATTTTGCAAACCTCCTTGCTTATCGCATTTTATTTCACACGTGCCTAAACACATGGGAGGTGGTATTGCGCTAAAACACCACAATAGTATCAACCACAATACCGTTTAAATAGCTCACACCAGCACATGTCTAGTGTCCAGTGAGACGAGAGAATGCCGAATTAACACCCTTAAGCTCTCACCCGGCAGTATTCACAAACATTTATTAACCAAACAAAAATCAAAGAAAAATGGACAAGAGATTACTAAACTACATAATTGATGTTGTAATGGGTATAGCATTTCTAATTTGTTTTATTACAGGCGTGTTCAAAATGCCTAAGCTAATGTCTAGTATTCTCGCAAACTATCCAAGTTTCCCTTTAAGAACAGTTAGTTTCATCCACGACTGGAGTGGCGTCGTAATGGGTATTTTAGTGTTAGCACACTTAGCATTACACTGGAAATGGATGGTAGCAATGACAAAAAATCTAATCAAGAAAAAATGAAAATCATAATTCCAATACTAATTCTACTGCTTGTTTTCACAGCATGCACTCAACCAATCGAAGAACCACAACCCATACAAGAAGAAAATAGTATTGCATGCCCTTATGGTATTGAAAAAGATCCTCAACCAGGACAGTGTGGGATATATGCTGACAAAGACAAAAACACAGTCTGCGACTATAGCGAATAATCACCAAACTTAGAATCTGAATTAATCTTCTTACCCTTCTTCCACAAACTATCAAAATACTCTTTCAAGAACTTAGCCAACTCACCATGTTGAAAATAAATCATAACTCTATCTCTTTTATCTTTTGGATTCAAAACACCAATCCTCGCCTCACTATCATCCATTATTTGCAACCTAATCTCGTCAACAGGATAATATCTAACATCAACTCCAGCTTTAATATCTTCTTTTACCCATTTTAGGCCTTGCTTAGTCATCATAGAACAAATTAACTTAACTTTCAAACCTTTTTTCACAGCAGCATGCAATTCTCTAACAAAAAAACTCGGACGATACTCATACGTAAACATCAAACGAATCTCTTTCTTAGCATTATGAAAAAAGTGCTCATTCAAAGCTTGCATAGATTTATTACCTGGCAAAACTTGGATCTTCTCTGATATAGACTCTTTCGCACTTGGTTTTTTCCAAGCCTTCAAACCATTAACTAAATCATTCTTTAACCCAGATAACTCATCAACTTTCTTTGCAACAGCGTGCCTTATTGCAATCTCAGGATCGACTGGCTGAAAAATCTTTGGCTTAATCTCAAGAACATTCACAAAACTTTTCTCAATTAAACCTTGCAAAACTAAATATACCTTACCTTGAGGAACTTTAGAGATTCTCGCAACTTCGCCGCCTTTTAGAGCTCCATTCTCAACTAAACAAAGATACACTCTAGTTTCATAATCGCTCAAACCTAGCTCTCTTAATTTCTCAATCATACAACCACCAGTAGTTGTTACATACTATTAAATGTTTCTACACAACCAAACATTAAGGGCGTTTAGACTTGCAGGTGAAATACATGAAATCAAACGAATTAGGAGCCATATTAATATTACTGACAATACTACTAAGCGGATGCTCAAACAACATAACTGGCAACCACATCGAAGAACGACCCTTAAAAGTCGGAGCAATCCTACCAATGACAGGCCCGGGCGCCATCTGGGGAGAACCTACCAGAAACGGAATGGAACTAGCTAGACAAGAATTATCACAAGATGGAACACAAATAGAGATAATCTATGAAGATAGTCAATTAAGTCAAACAGTTGGAATTTCTGCATACAATAAACTAAAACAGATAGACAAAGTAGATGCAGTCGCAACCCTTGCAAGCAGAATAGGCATACCACTTATCCAATTTGCAGATAGAGATAAAACCCCTTTGATTATGACAATTACATCCGCAAAAGGAGCGGCAGCAACAAGCCCATATGCATTCAGATTTTTTACTAACGAAAAAAGTTACGTTAACCCACACTTCGAGGCAGGCTTAATAGAAGATAAGATTGCAATAATCTACATAAACGATGAGTACGGCGTATCAATCAAACAACAAATTGAATCCCAAGCAAAGAAAAACAACATACAAATAACTGCACAAGAAACTTTTGAACCTTCTACTACAGACTTCAGATCACAACTAGTCAAAATAAAGTCAACCAAACCAAAAACACTACTATTTGTTGCCGCAACACCAATAGAAGTCACAAACATCCTAAAACAAGCCCAAGAGATAGAACTCAATTGTAATATTGTGGAGACCAGCACACTACTTTCTGAAAAAACTATAAGAAACATAGTTGGAAACAGCACAGAAAACATCCATACAGACGCATTTCCCTTCACACTACAACAAACAGGCACAGAATTTAGAGCGAAATACAAAGACACATACAACCAAGATCCAACATTCGCTTCAGCATTCGGATATGACATAATAAAAATGCTGGCCAAAGCTTCTAATGGAAAGTCAGTGCCCGGACAAACACTAAAAGACAATATACTCCAATTAAAAGAACTAGATACCCTTAATGGATTAGTGACTATTCAACCAAACGGAGAAATAAATCCAGAATTATACTCAACAAAAATCGTCAACAACGAGTTAGAACTAAGTAAAACCACCAACACCCGAAAGAATAGCCATAACTAAAAATCTAGAAACAATTATTGCTCCAAAAATAACAATAGGCGATGCAGCATAAAGAACCAGCCCCATCTTATTTTTTTGCTTCAATATGTGAACAATAAATGGAATCATCATAAAAACAAAATATACTATAATTAACATAGTTGGATCAGAGATACTAACCTCCAACAAACCACCTAAACTTGATGTCGCACCATCTCCCAATTCGCTAATGGCACCAACCAATTCCCCAACTACAAAAATTAGGAAATAAGTTACACACATCGGTCCAAAAGCACACAATAATGAAGCAATTGCATCAGAATAAGAACTCGTAGAATTCTTCTTAATCACATGCAAACCAATCATACCAAAAATAACTGCTTGAACCACATAAAGTAAGTAAAATAAACTGCTAGGAAACAACATAAAAGAACCTAAGAAGAAAACCAATCCGGAAACAATAGATGCCAATACTCCAACAGCAATTGAAGAAATAACCAGTTGCACCCATTTAACTTCTGCACTCATTACAGGTTGCGCGATCTGTGATGTAGCTAGTGAAGATTCAGTCTGTACTTTTTTCACATTAGTAACCTGCTCCTTCTGTTCTTGCAAATTTTGCTCAACATGTTCAGGAACTTTATCTTCTTCAGCGTGTTGTATCGAATTAAAAACTGCAGTGATCTCAGCAGCAGCTAAACCATGATCAATAAGAATCTGTTTAATCTGAGTAAATGGCACTCCTTGCGCCACGGCCTCATTCACCTCTTTAATGATGTTTGCATTCACCATACTCTAAACCTAACTAATCTCGTTTATAAACATTTCTTCTGTGACCTACCAAAGTGACTTGAATTTTCCTGTTTATAGAATCAATATCTGCAATAGCCCTATAATTGCCCGCCCTTAACTTATAATCCTTTCTACCAGACAATCTTTCAAAATAGTGCAAAGGATTTGCCTTAGAAAGCAACAATTTACTAAAAATTCTAGACTTGACAGACTTAGAAAGTTTATTCATAAAACTAATTGCTTTATCATCAAAAACCAAATCATACATTAAAGACCTAACCTCTTCCTTGCTTCATGCTCGGTTAGGAATTTGCCTTGTTTAATTCGTTTTCTGGCTGCTTCAATGGCATTTACTGTCTCTTTTGCCAGCTTCGGTTTAGTTTTAACGGTCTTAGCTATATACACCACTTTCTTGATCACTTCATCATAACTTTCATTCTTATACTCTCTAAACAAATCCAATTCTTGTTTAGTTTCGGTATGAAGTTTAATTGTAGTCACCATTTTAAGTATACCTAAGTATACCTAAGTATATAATACTTTCGAAATGCAAATTCCTAAAACAATAATGAAAAAGCCCTCTTTAAGAAATCTCCCTAGAAATAATCGAAAAAAATATAGACATCTTAAATAAATTTAAGAAAAAAAGAAAAAATTAAGAGCGATAGGCTCTCTCAACAAATGCTCCAGCAATATTTATTGCAGTTTGAACCGCAACTTCTAATGCTCTAACTGGTTGCCACTCTTTCACGGAATGACATCCGCCACCAAAAGCTCCAACATTCACCGAAGGAATCTGTCTTCCAGAATTTGATTCAACATTCAACATCTCTTTTGCAGATAAAGTATACACACCCGCTTCGTTGCCACCACGAGTTTCCTCTCTTACAACATTCTCTACGCCCGCCGCATGCATTGCATTTTCAGCAATATCAAGAACCAACGGATGTTGATTTAGAACCTCAATCATGTTACGATATCCTAACTCAACCTCCGCTGTTGGAGCAATTTTTTCAATCAAAGCCCTCTGATCAGCAGACTCATCAGTCTCAAAACTACGTAACAACGTTCGCACCCTAACTCCAGTCTCTGTTGACTTAATAGCTAAAGGTTGCACATAACCTTGTCTACCTTCAGTCATTTCGGCAGACATTTCATAAGGAATACCATCAATCAATTCAACTAACGGATTTAAATCATAAACCTCAGAAACATCTTTAACAGTCTTTTCTTCAACAAGAGAAAACGGAGTTTCTTCTGGATCTAATCTTTTATCAGCTATAGCCGTCAGCTCATCCATCAAGTCGCCAAGCGCATCAGAATCTTGCACAACAAACTCAACATCCAATCCACCAAGCGATCCCAAAACAGAAACAACTTTCGCGTCATATTTCTCAAGAACAGTTGCCAATGCAGGAACATTTCTAAACGCATCAATCATTCCTTCAGTCTTACCATGACCAGGGAAAGTCGGATTTCCAGTAATATGAACTTTAGCTTGCGTTCCAGAAACAACATCATCAAGAGTAGTTCTATTCAAGGGTAAGTAAGCTTTATACGCATTAAAGATATCCGTACCCAGTTCACCATACGCACCATCAAATGTAAAACCATATTTAGCATTAGTATCTTTGTCAGGATCTAACTTTGCAGCACCTTCCAAACCAATCTCTTCATCAAACGTAAAGAAAACATCAATATCACCGTGCTTAAAATCCTCTTCAACTATATGTTCTAAGAAAGTCATTAAAGCAGCAACACCTGCTTTATCATCTCCACCAAGTAAAGTCGTACCGTCAGAAGTTAATATTTCTTCTCCAACAAACTGCGTAAGAGCAGTAAACTGCGTTGCAGAAACAACAACATCGCCATTTAATTTTATATCTTTACCATCATAATTAGGATGTCTTAATACAGTAACATTCTCAGTAGGCGCATCAGGAGAAGTATCTAAATGAGCACCAAACAAAATTGGATCCACTCCTTGAACATTGCCTTTAACTCTGATTCTTAAACCAACATTATCAATAATCTCAGCATCATAACCCATCTGACATGCTTCTTCTTGAAGTATCTCAGCAAAAGCCATTTGCTCAGGAGTAGATGGAACAATATCAACCCCTTCTTTAGAACCACTATTTATTTGGCAATAATCAATAAATCTGTCAAGTACTCTTTCTCTTAATGTCATAGAACCCATATCTAACGCCTCCGTTAAAAAACAAAAAGATAATCAGCGTTAACTATATAAAATTTATTGGAAAATCATCGTCATTAAAATGGGACAACTCTACAAATTAACCAACTTATACACACTAAACACACTAACTACTAAAAAAACAATCAATTCTCCTAAAGTCCCCGTTCGAATAAACCCTCTAATTGCATATTTAGAAAACGGATGAAACACCTTAATTCCTTCTTTAGTCATTGCATCCGCTAACAAATGACTAATGTATCCAATCAATGCAGCAAACACATACACTTTACCTAAAGTTAAAGAAAACAAAAAGAATACTAACAACACAGCCCAAATACTATGAAAAAAACCTCTATGCTCAAACAAAAACGCAATAATCTTAACATTTTTACCAATTTTAGAGTCAGGATGATCAATATCAGGTAAAGCACTACAAAACATTGCAATAATAATAAACAACACTTGATTTGAAGGGTGCAAATACTGAATACCAAATAACCCTAAAAAGAAACCAAACATTAAGTGAGTCTTAAACATCATTTTCTATAACTAAATTCCTTTACAACAACCTCAACAGCGTCTGAAGGTACTCCCCCATCATACAACCAAAGATTTATTCTTGCTCTCTCATCCCCCGCCTCAGGAACAGAAGGACCGCTATAATTCATTGAATCAATAACCACACCCTCAAAATCCCGCATCACTAAATAAACATAATCCTCACGCCAATCCATTAAAATAATTAGATCACCAGGATCTTGCAGTTCAAATCGTTTCATCGGCATTCTATCTTTTGGAGCTTGTATAGCAAACTGAGAATTGGGTGCAGAACTATCACCCCATCGCGATATTTCAAAATCTATTTCTCTATGATAATGATCCTTTTTATCTACTAAAGACAAATCATAAGTAAACAACCCTAAAACTGCATTTTCATCTAACTCACTAAGATCTCCAGCTAAAACAAATTCATACTCACCATAACCTAACGCTTCAGTAAGCACGACCTCACTCGCATACCACTTATCACCATCCGAGACAATTCCTAAATGTAGCTCACCTTCAGAATCAACAAAAGTAGAACTTTTATTAAAATAGAAATAATTTGGACCCGGACCGGTTTTACCAATGCTTGTTTTTACAAACCAAGAATAGTTCGAAAACTCAATCTGGCCTATGTAAAATTCTTTTGCTCTTGTCGACACAGAAAACTTCTCTTCAAAATCCGCACCAACTGCAAAAATCATATCATGAATCATGAAGATATCCTCAGGATAATTCAACCCATATCCTGGACCAATACAATAATCACCTTGAGAATTACTCATAAAACCAAATTTCATTCTACAAGCAGCCAACAAAGCCATCGTCAAATCATCATCAGAATAACTACTATTTATCTCAAAAATTTGTAAATCATTAGTACATAAATCTTTTTCACTACAATTAATCATAACTTTAGAAGGAACATCTCTATAAATATCTAAAGCAGCTTCAACTACATTATATCCTCGATTATAAGCAACCAACAACAATCTGATCAAATCTTCACTATCAAACACTAAACCCTTGCTATCGACCATATCAACAATCCTAACAAACGCACTATTCAAAACTCGCATCCCGTGCATTATTTGTAAATCTACAGTAGAACAATCTGAACAATGCTCGTCACATCGCCAACAAGAATCAACTTGCATCAGTCCTCCTTTCCATGTTTCTCGAGTATCATTATTGCGCTTAAAAATCTCACCAAATTCCTGACGAGTATTACATCCGCTTTCTTGATAAATCAAAGAATACAACATTGGCAAAGAAAAACTCTCTTTTAACAAAGGATACTTTTCTAATTCATTAAGAAATATTGGCCTAAATCTATCACAATCATGAATCGCTTCTTGAAACCACATACTAACTTCAGGCAAATCTTCAAAAACATCAAACACAACCTCCTCGATAGGATCATCTCCACAACCCACAACAAAAAGTAACAGAACAAACAATCCGATAACCAAACATCTTTTAAACATCATTTTCACCTATAAACATTATCGTGATGATCAAAATCAGTAAACAATATTTTTGAACCATCCACCTTAAACAACAAAACAAAAGATCCTCTTACATGCACTCGTTTATAATCATGCAAAGGCTTTTTTAAGTTTTTATAATGCTCAACGCCTTTACAAGAAACAATCTCTTGTATTTTGTTAAGTATAATGTCATATGTAAATTTATCTTTCTTAAAAAGCTTAACTAAAACTTTCTTCAATCTATCAGATATGACACAATCATACATTCTCAATCCTGTTTCTTAATTCATCAATACTTTTAAATTTGTGAAATTTGCCTTTCTCAATCTTTCTAACTTTCTTGATATACTCGGGTCTGAGATGCGGTTCCAAAAGCTCTTCCTCAAACTTCGCAATAACTAAATTAACTGCATCGGATTTATTCTTCAAACCATATTTGCCTTTTACAATCGTCAAAATTCTATCCTCCTTTTCACCCAAATCAATAATCGCTTGTACCATAATAACCTCCACTAATAAAACATAATAAAAGATTATAAATCATTATATAAGCCTTTTGGTACAACAACTAATCACAATTAATATTTAATAAGGATTTAGCAACAGAATTCGGAAGTATTTTTGTTTTACCAAAACTCATTCACAATCAAATATTTACTCAAGACTCCGATAGTTCGGTCTTCCTTCATCTTACCATCAATAATCAATTTCTTAATTTCATCAATTGAAACCCATTCTGGATGAATAACTTCACCAACTTCTAAACTCTGTTCGGACAATTCTTCAAACTCTTCTACTACAAAATAAAATAAATCCCATTTCACTGTCGCACCCGCCACAGCAGTTTTAAAATGAGTTAATTTCTTAATAGCAATTCCCGCTTCCTCTTTCCCTTCTGCAATCGCCGCCTTTTCGGCATAAGACATAACATCTTCTCCCTTAGACAAAAACTCTCTATATTGCTCTAAAGTATTAAACACCTTCCCGCCAGGCAATCTATAATCATAATCATCTAACTCAGTCCTAAACTCTTTTACAAGAAGTAGTTTATCATCCTTAACAACTATCAACCTAGTGCCAGGAGATCTTCGCGCAATCTCGAACATTACTTCTTTATCTCCCGCTTTAAAGAGTTGTTTAACAACCTCAAATATCTTACCTTCATAAACAACTTGCTCAGGCCCGTCCGGTACTAGTTTTTCCATAGAATTAGCAAATTGAAAGACTTATTTAAAAGTTAGCCAAAAAATAAAGATTTAAATATTAATCTCGAAAGAAAACCGGCGAGGAACTCAGAATATGCTAAAATACAATCCAAAACTACTATTAAAATTTTTAAGATCTCTCGATAAACGAGTATTGTTATTTCAAGCACTATATGAAGCCAAAAGCGGAGTAATCACCCCTGCGACAGCGGAAGAAGGAATCATTCTTCCAAACACTGTCTACATAGAAACCGGAAGCTATTGTGAAAGTAGATGTGCAGACTGTTACATTCCTGTTGCAGATAGAAAACAAGACATTCAATTAACCGATGAAAACATAGCAGATATTGTACGAACATCTAAACTAATGAATGTTAATTACATAACAATCCTGGGAGGGGAGCCGTTTTCTGACAAAACATTTGAAAAAAATGTGAGGTTGGTTAGAGACCATCCTGAAATGAGATTTACAGTGTGTACGGGTTCAACTGAATTAGATGATGAAAACAAAATAAGAGAACTACAAAGACAATTTAATCTGACTATTGCATTTTCAATAGATGGCCCCGCACACATCAATGATAGAATAAGAGGAAAAGGCAGTCACGAAGCCACAATGAAAGCACTTAGACGCTATAGCGATAAAGGACGAAATCTCGCAGGCACAATCACTACATTAAGAAAAAACAACTGGGATGCAGTTACAAGACAACCGTTTATTGACGATTTGTGCCAAGCGGGTGCTTACTATTTTGAATATGGTCCATATTATACAGAAAGGTCCGAATACAATGTTAGTGAAGAAGAATATGCAGAAGCTATCTTACGATTAATGGCGCTATCAACAGAAGTTCCGGCAATACTCTTCTCAAATCATTTTGGTCAAATTTATGGCTACAAAAGTTCATTAAGAAATAGAATTCATTCTCTAAGTATTGATTATAATGGAAACGTCTATACTGCAAGAAGAGGACATATTTTTGGAAACATAAATGATAGAAATTTAATGGATATCATACTAGATCCAGAAACACAAAGATTAATGAGACTTAAACACGTAGAATTTAATGCTGAAGCGGTTGGAGCAACCGATTTAAGATACCCTGCATTATTCACTGGAACATTAGATAGATTATCCAAAGCAGGTGTAGAACTAAATATGTAGGTGATGTAATTGAATGAAGGAAAAGTAGTATTAATTGGCGGATCAGGAGTAACAGACAGCCCAGGTTTCAGAGATTTAGAATGGAAAATTCAAGAAACAGACATACCCACAATACACCCAGTCACAAGACAAGTTGTTGGAACGGGAAGAGTATCATATCAAGAAAGAGAAGATGGAGTTATATTCATAAAACGTCATGGCAGAAGTGACAGTAAATTAGGTACTAGGGAATACGGGCCCAGTGTAACCGAATACGCAGCAAATTTAGTTGCAGCAAAAATTTTAGGAGCGTCTGTAGTAGTTGCATCTAGTGCGGTTGGCAGCCTACAAAAAGAAATTCCAGTTGGAAGCTTAGTTGTACCAGATGACTATATAGACAAATCTTTGAGAAATGATAATTTGTTTGGCGTAGAAATTAGAACCCACACAAATAGAAGACCTTCGTTTTCTGAAGAAGTTAGACGGATACTAATTAATGTTGGAGAAGATGGATTTGGAAAATTCGACAAAGTAGTAAGAAATGCAACATATGTGTGTATCTCGGGAGACAGTTTTGGAACTGCAGCAGAAGGAAAAATAAGAGCACAATATGCAGACATTGTTGGTATGACCGCGTGTCCGGAAGCATCAATGGCACAACAACTCGGATTACATTATGCAATTGCGGCATTCCCTGTTGATCACGACTCCGATGCAAATCATGAAGGCGGAACATTAGCAATAATGCAAAAATTATCAGAACACGACAGAGTTCCAGCATACGTTAATGAAGTATTAGAAGCAGCAAAACGAATTGCAGCTAACGCACCAAGATTAAATCAATTGGTAGGAAATGTAATTCCTGGAAACGCATTAGCAATAGAAAATAAATATCTAAGAGCAATCGCAGAAGATATCATGCGAGATTATTGCTCTTAATTTTTTTCTTATTTACAACAAACTTGAGAGTTCAACATTTCTAAAACAACTCCGATTTTCTCTTTACCAAGTAAACATTCTCTCGCTTCTAACTTACCTTCAGCAGCTAAACAATCTTCTGTACTCATCTTAGAAATGCCATCATCAATATAATTTATCTCACTCACCGCCCAACTGTAAATGTCAACTCGCGCAACATACAATTTATCATCAGATGAAAAATAACTTACATCCGCACCCCAACATCCTTCACATTTTTTCTGCATCAAAAGCAATCTAACAGGATTTTTACCATCTAAAGATTTATACTTATCAGAATTAACAACAGCATCAACCGCCAACTTAGTAGCTCGATCTTCATTTTCTGCTCTAATTTCATCAAACTCATCTTGTTCAACAATTGGAGGGCAAACATTTTCGGATCTACATTCTAACTTTTGTGATAAAAAAATACATTCTTCTGTTTCCAACTTACTACAGTCTAATTTAACACCATCCAACCTATAATATTCAAACTCTTCTTCTTCTAGAACAATAAAATAATCAGCACATTCTCTAACTTCGTTATTACCATTACAGTACTCTTCAGCATTCCCAACAATTATTATTTCAGTAAAAGTATTATCGCCATGTCTACACTGCCTTGGATAACTTTCCATTACGGGATTGCCTATCTCAACACATTCTTCAAAATTAGTTACAGAAATATCCTCAACAGGAACACAACCAACTAAAAACAAGGACAAAACAACCATCACGCAAAGCAGCTTATTCATACCATACACCTCTTATAACACATAAAAACACAAAACCCATATTTAAATCCCCACTAAAGAAATATAAATAACCCCTTGACAAAGCAAATTCCAATGGAGGTACGAAACGGCGTAAGGGCAATATTTCATAGTGATTCCCCTATTCCAACATATGGAATTGGACCTGCTCTAATAAACGGAGAATATGCCCAAGGAGAAATTCCTGTTGCAATCGCCTCAAACGAAACCACACTAATACCATCCATTGGCAGAGGCCTAAAAGTTACAAGACTTGCAGGCGGAATCGAAACTCACGTTCTGAAAGATGAAATGACTCGCGCGCCACTCATCACAGCAAAGAGTGAAAAAGACGCAGATGATATTTGGAGTTACTTAACAAGAAACAAAGAAGAAGTCGAAAGAGTAGTTAACGCAACCACAGGATACGGTCACTTCACAAGTATGGATATTCATCAAGAACACATGTGGTTGTACGTACGATTAGGAATGTTTTGCGGAGATGCTGCAGGACACAACATGACCACTAAAGCAGGTGACGCTCTAATTTCTCATTTAGTAGATAAATTCGGAGACAAAATTGAATACACAGCATCAAGTAGTAATTATTGTACAGACAAAAAACCAGCAGAAATAAACAAAAAGAAAGGACGAGGAAAATCGGTAAAAGCCGAGATACTGATACCTGAAGCGATTGTCGAAGCAAGACTACACACAACCGCTGAAGCAATTGCAAACCTAAATGGTTCAAAAAACTGGTTAGGATCTGGCATAGCGGGTAGCATTGGAAGAAATGCACACCACGCAAATGTGGTCGCCGCAATATATCTAGCCACAGGCCAAGATATTGCAAATGTTGTTGAAGGATCACTAGGAGACACAGAAGCAGAAAATCGTAATGGGGATCTATATTTCGCTGTCGACATGCCGGCAATTATTGTAGGAACAGTAGGCGGGGGAACAAAACAACAATACGCAAGAAGACATTTAGAAGCAATGGGTTGCTTTGGTCCGGGAGACCCTTCAGGCTCACACGCCAAAAAACTAGCAGAAATCGTAGCCGCAACAACCCTGGCAGGAGAATTATCACTAATGGCGGCATTAACTAAACAAGGAGAACATATGCGCGCTCATAACAGATTCGAACGTTAAAATTTATAAAAACAAAAAATAATCTCATTCTATGAACACATCAGCACCAGGAAAAATCATTCTGTTTGGAGAACACGCAGTAGTTTATGATAAATTAGGAATTTCTTGCGCAATTAACTTAAGAACACAGGTAAAAGTAAAAGAATCAAATAAAGGACTAATAACTTGCGACAAATTTCCAGAAATAGAATATAATCAAGAGGTTCTAAAAGAAATAGAACAGAAATACGATCCGATAATTCAAAATAAAGAATTCTCAAAACTAATACACGCACCCTCTCATCATTCTGGACTGTACTTACTATCAAAAATATTCAAAGAAACTAGTTACAAAGATCTACACATAGACATAACATCAAATGTACTAAAAAACATGGGATCAAGCAGCGCTTTATTCTCGGCATTAACGGCAGCACTAACAACCAAATCAAAAAACGAAATCGCAACATTGGCTAATCAAGGGGATATTCTGGCTCATGGTGGAACACCTTCAGGAATTGACGCAGCCACATGCACACACGGTGGGTTCTTAACGTTCAAGAAAAGCAAAGGAATTGAAAAACTAAACCTGAAATCACAATTACCTTTAATTATAATAGATACAGAAACCCCTTCACAAACATCCACCACAGTAAATAGAGTTAAAATATTAAGAGACAAAAACAAAATCAAGATAGACTTAATATTAGAAGAAATCAATCAAATAAGCACAGAAGCCATCGACACAATCAAAGAAGAAAACTATGCACATGTAGGACAACTAATGAACGAGAACCAAGAACTTCTTCGACAACTTAAGGTCTCCTCAGAAAAGATCGATACCATCATAAATACACTCTTAAAAAACCCAAACATCCTTGGAGCCAAGTTAACGGGTGGAGGTGGTGGTGGTTGCATCATTGCTCTAACAAAAAAGCAAGATCAAACAATAGAACTTCTAAAAAACAAAGGCATTAAAAGCCATAAAGTTAACATCGATACTGAAGGAGTAAAAAGAAATGAATAAAGTAATCTTAGTAAACGAAAAAGATCAAGCAATAGGCACAAAAGAAAAGCTAATAGCTCATCAAGAAGGATTTCTTCATAGAGCATTTTCCATATTCACATTCAACAATAAAGGCGAACTTCTAATCCAACAAAGAGCAAGCCACAAATACCACTCAAGAAATAAATGGGCAAACACTTGTTGCAGTCATCCTGTTACGGATTCCGATTTTAACACAGAAGCCAGAAAAAGATTACAAGAAGAAATGGGTTTTGAATGTGAATTAAAAGAAATATTCTCATTCATTTACAAAGCTAAACTAGAAGAACTCACCGAACATGAATTAGATCATGTGTTTATAGGAAAATACAACAACGATCCACACCCAAATTCAGAAGAAGTTCAAGATTTCAAATGGATTACATTAGAGAATCTAGAAGTAGACATGAGTAAAGAACCTGATAAATACGCATACTGGTTTAAGCACATAATTCTCAGTCCAAAACACTTCAACAGACTAAAACAAGAACAAGAAGCCCTATAACACAATAATTCTGCGCAAATAGCTTTATAAATGATTTAAATTTCTACTAATCTATGACAGATCACTTCATTGTACACTACGACGAAATCGGACTTAAAGGCGCTAATAGATCTTACTTTGAGCAAATGCTCATGAACAACATAAAAGCCAAACTAGGTCCAAAAGTAAAAAGAATAAAGCGCGAATCAGGACAAATAACAGTTGTAGCAAATAATCATGAAGATTCTAAAGAAATAAAACAAGGATTAACAGAAGTATCTGGCATCGCTTACTTTTCTCCAGCAATCATTTGCAAATTAGATATGGATGATATTAAGAAACAATCTATAGAATTCATAGAAAATGAAGAGTTCACAACATTCAAGATTGATGCAAAACGTCATGATAAACATAATGATTTGGATTCTAGAAAAATAAACAACGAACTTGGCGATCACGTAAGAACCAATTTAAACAAAACAGCCAAGATGAAAGATCCGGATTTGGCATTGAAAGTTGAAATTACTAGAAGCAACGCATACTTATCACATGAAAACATTCAAGGTGTTGGCGGAATTCCTATTCGAAGAAAACAAAAAGTTGTTACACTTCTCTCTGGCGGCTTTGACAGCCCGGTTGCAGCACAATTAATGATGAAAAGAGGATGCGAAGTCATCTTTGTACATTTTCAAAATGAAAACTTAGTAAAAAAATCAGTAGAAAACAAGATTCTAAAACTAACTGAACAATTATCTAAATACCAACTTCAAACTAAATTATACATCGTTCCATTCGAAGAACTTCAAAAAGAAATCATCATGAAAGTTCCCCCTAAAATAAGAATGCTGATCTACAGACGATTCATGATTAAGATATCGGAAGAAATAGCTAAACAACACAGAGCATTCTTCTTGGTAACTGGAGATAGCTTATCTCAAGTCGCATCTCAAACCATTGAAAATCTTAGAGCAACATACGCAAATTCAGATATGCAAATTCTATCCCCCTTAATTGGAATGGATAAAAAAGAAATAATAGCAATCTCGAGAATAATAGGCACACATGATATTTCAAAACTAGCCTATTGCGATGTATGTAGCTATTTCCTTCCTAAAGGTCCCGAGCTAAAAGCATCGACTAGATTACTTGATGATTTACAAGCCACAATAGACCCGGAAATAGTCAAAAGAACAACAGAGAGCGCAATATTAAAAGAATTTTAAAATGAAGTCCTCCGCAATCGCCAACTCAAACATTGCTTTGGTTAAATATTGGGGAAAACAAGACGAAGAACTAATTCTCCCTTACAACAACAGCATTAGTCTAACAATCAGTGATTTGTACACACATACAACTGTCGAATTCAGAGAAGAACTAGAGGAAGATCAGATAACGCTTAACGATTCACAACCTGATGAAACCTCTAAAAAACAAATAATCAAGTTCTTAGATATAATAAGAAAAGACTCAAATCTAAAAGCCAAAATTGTAAGCAAAAACAATTTTCCAACTGCCTCAGGATTAGCGTCTTCCGCATCAGGCTACGCGGCATTAACACTGGCGGCCACTAAAGCACTAAATCTAGATCTAACTAAAGAAGAACTCAGCAAACTCGCAAGAAGAGGTTCAGGATCGGCGTGTAGATCAATATACGGGGGATTGTCGGAATGGAAAAAAGGTACAAACAACGATGATAGCTTCGCAGTCAAGATTGAAGATGAGAATTACTGGCCAGAATTAAGAATGATCATTTGCACCACAACTATAGAAGAAAAGAAAACCAAGTCCAGAGCTGGAATGGCGCAGACCGTCGCAACCTCTCCAATGTACAAATCATGGTTAGACACGATCGAAGATGATCTAACTAACGTAAGAAACGCAATAGACAACAAAGACTTCACCCTTCTAGGAAAAACCGCAGAAAACAACTGCCTCAAAATGCACGCAACAATGATTACTACAGAACCGCCAATCATATATTGGAATCCAACCACAATAAAAATAATGAAACAAGTAGAACTATTAAGAGAACAAGGAATTGAATGCTATTACACTATGGACGCAGGACCTCAATTAAAAATAATCTGCCAAAAACATAATCAAGAAAGAATAGAAGAAAACATTAAAACTATTCAAGGAGTGGTCCAGACCATAATAACCAAGCCAGGAGAACCCGCAAAAACAACAGAACAACATCTTTTCTAAAATGATAAAATGCTCGGCACCAGGAAAAATAATGATCTCGGGAGAATGGTCAGTACTAGAAGGCCACCCTTGCATTGTCGCCGCAGTCAACAAAAGATCTGAATGCACAATTGAAGAATCTGATAAACTACTATTAACAATTCCAGAATACGACATCAACAAACAAGAAATAAACCTAGATCAACCAGAGCCTACAACAAAATTTATTATTGCATCATTAAACACATGCAAAGAATATCTTGGCGAACTAAAACCCGTGCACATAACAACAGAAAGCAACAGCACAAAAATAAACAATAAAAAAATAGGATTAGGTTCTTCAGCAGCCATTGTTGTAGCAACCGTCACAGCAATTCTAAAATACCATAGTCAAGAAATAAACAAAGATTTAATCTTCAAACTCGCATCCATCTCACACTACAAAGCCCAAGGAAAATTGGGCTCTTGTTTTGACATTGCTGCCTCAACTTACGGTAACGTAATCTCATACACCCCATTCAACAGCAAATGGTTACTCAACTTATTAGAATCAAAGACAATAAAAGAAATAGTACAACTAGACTGGCCAAACCTTAACATCGCTCAATTAAACAACATAGACCTAGAACTAAAAATAGGGTGGACTGGCGAATCTGCGTCAACCAGTAAAATGATCAAACAAATGAATGAATGGTCAGACAAAGAAGAACACAAAAGAATCATCCATAACATATCAGACATTACTAAAGACTTAACCAAAGAATGGCAAGCAAACAACACAAATAGAATACTAACATTAATAAAAGCAAATGAAGAACTATTAAGAGAACTAACCAAACAATCAAAAGTAAATATAGAAACACCAGAATTAAAACTTCTCTCTGACCAGGCCAACAAATACGGAGCAGGAAAACTCTCAGGCGCAGGAGGAGGAGACTGTGGCATAGCGCTAACAAAAGATAATCCAAATTTAGAGAAAGACTGGATTTCTAAAGGAATAACGCCTCTAACCGTAGAAATAGACTCTAACGGAGTACTATAATTGAGAGAAAGATTTATAGATAATAACCTAAAATTCTAGCATAAAAATGAACCAAAGAGGTATAAGCGGCATTGGAATCGCAGTGCCAAGAAATATTCTAAGACTCGAAGATCTAGCCAGAGCTAGAGACGTAGTTCCTGCGAAATTCACAAAAGGCCTGGGACAAGAAAGCTTTGCAGTTCCATGCACTAATCAAGATTCTGTAACATTAGCAGCAGATGCGCTAGATGACCTCATAAGAAGAACTGGAATAGATCCTAGAGATATTGGAAGACTAGTTGTAGGCACAGAGACTGAAGTAGACCATGCCAAAAGCATTGCTAGTTACTTAATGGATTTATTCCCCCTACCTAGAACCTGTGAGACTTTTGAAGTTAAACAAGCCTGCATTGGGGGCACATACGCATTAAATGATGCAATGGATTGGAGCTTATTGAGAGGAAAAGTCGCCGTTGTAATCAACTCAGACATATCAAGATATGAAATTGGCGGAGCAGGAGAACCAACTCAGGGCGCAGGAGCCGTCGCTCTTCTAGTAACGCCACAACCATCACTATTAACATTCGACCTACCAACAGGAACTTGCAGTGGAAATGAAAATACATTTTACAGACCACTAGGCTCTGAACACGCAATAGTTGATGGTAAAGAAAGTGTTAAACATTATCTTGCGGGATTAGTAAGATGTTATGATGATTTCTTAAAAAATGAAGGAAATCCAGAACATGACCTGTTTGTATCGCACTTACCATACACAGCCATCGCAAGAAAAGCATTTGCAGTATTCACATTAGCTCAAAAAATAAGAGAAGAAACCCCCGACGCAACTGAAGAGGGATTTGCGGAATTAGTAGAAAGAATTTTTGCAGGAGATCTTAAAGAAATAATCCAAGAGGCTAAAGCAACTCCTGATTTCGAAGAAAGATTCCAAACACAAACCGCACCATCATTAACATTCAGCAGAAGCGTTGGAAACATATATACAGGTTCAATGTATCTTGGACTAGCAAGTCTACTTACACATTTAGGAGAACAAGCCAACGGACAATCAATATTATTTTACTCATTTGGCTCAGGTTCTTCAGCGAAAATGATGAGAGCAACCGTACAAAACAACACAGTCGATATCAGATTACCAACTCCAATCCCTTTAACTGTTCTAGATTACGAACGTGTAAGAGGGGGAGGAATACTCTTAGAAGACCAAGGAGTTGTAATCGAAAGCATTGAAGGTCAGACAGGAATAAGACACTACAAAAGAACCTAATTCTTAGAAAGCACGATTAAAAAAAAGATAAAAAAAAGAAAAAGAAACTCTTACTTTCGCCTTTTAGCAGCTTTTTTCTTAACTGGCTTCTTCTTAGCCACTTTTTTCTTTGCAGGCTTCTTTTTAGCAGCTTTTCTCTTAACTGGCTTCTTCTTAGCCACTTTTTTCTTAGCTACCTTTTTCTTTGCAGGTTTCTTTTTGGCAGCTTTTCTTTTAACAACTTTTCTCTTAGCAGGAGCTTTCTTTTTCACTGCTTTTTTCTTAGCTGTTTTTTTCTTTTTGCCGCCACGTGACATTTTAGCTTTAGCTACGTTTCCTTTCTTATCAATAAAGTATAAGAAACCAGCTTCTCTCTTAACGCCGCACTTTGCAACAGTTTCCTGTTTTTTGCTAGTTCTTTGACCAGCTCTAGCCATCTTAACTCTTGAGACATTGCCTTTTTTGTCCAAGAAATAAAGGTAACCAGACTCTCTCTTAATTCCACATTTTGCTACTACAGTTGCCATGATTTAACACCTCAATTTTATAATGCGGATTTAGACAATTGAGTATTTAAAACTTTGCAAAAAATGCCCTTTTTCTCGAGGAGAAACTTAAAATGAGCACTCAATATTCCAAGGCATTAGTACTTTTTTTAGAACATCGGGACCTTGAATATAAGACAGAAATAACCCGTAATTAGTCACAGGCACATCAACATTTGAAAGATCTCGCAGTCGAGCCATAAGCTTCTGAGAAGAAATCATGCACCCCCCGCAATGTATAATTAAACTGTAATTTGCAAGGTGATTGTTGTCTTGAAACTCCCTCCCAAAATTGTGTTCTATCACCACCCCAGGAAAATTATTCTCAATATAATTAGGAATTTGTACAGTTCCAATATCTTCTTCAATTCTGGAATGATTACACGCCTCAACAATCAAAATCTTATCTCCACTTCGCAAAGAAGATAAAGCCTTCAGCCCATCGACAAACATAGATAATTTACCCCCACTCATATGATTTATCATTACTATAGAAAACGTCGTCACACTCACCTCATCAGGAGTCCATGGAGCCACCAGATCAATCGCCTGAGAATCGGTAATAATCATCTTTGGCTTACGCTTAAACTCTGATAAAAACGACAGATACCTGTCCTTTTCTTTTTGAGAATCTGAACCCCTGCCCGCATTAAGATCCATTCTAAAAGAAACCGGATGCCCCCAGTTTCGCGTAATATGTTCTTCAACCATCGACTGAGGACGTAAATATCTGCCAGCAGGCGTCTCAGCATCCATAGGAATAATCAGAACATAATATTCCCCCTTCTCGATAAAAGGTAATAAACTTTTTGGCTTAGATTTAGGAACATAATTAGATAGAATAAAATCCAACAACTCGGCTCTCCGCCCAACATCAATAACACTAAAATAGATAGACTTGTAAAATTGTAAAAGAGGCAAATCACCTTCTAAACGCTTAATATGCTCTGCAAGAATAGTCGCGTCAACCTCGCCAAACACGTTATACACAACAAGCAAGTCTTTATTCAACTCTCGAGCCAAATCAATTATCTCAGACTCCTGTGAAACATCATCAGTCTCTGGATTAATTACTAAAAGCACCAAATCACATTCTTTTAGATTTGAGAAAACCTTCTCCTTTTTCTTCTCACCCAGCAATCCACCCTCATCCACTCCCGCAGTATCAAATAACCTAACCGGACCAAGACCGTGTATTTCCATTAAAGAAATTTTAGTATCGGCCGTCGTACCAGGGGTAGAATCAACAATAGATGCGTCTTGCTGTAGAAAAAGGTTCATCAAACTACTTTTTCCAGAATTTACTTTTCCAAAAATCCCTATATTCTCTTTTTGAACATTCATAATATCGGATCTCCGTATCCTTCACCAAGCTTCAACCCCACACTAGATATCACTCCTCTCACACACCCAGCACAATCATCGGCACTTTCGTGGATACACACCTTATCAGGATAAAGCAAATATCTCTGCCTATATTCTTGAGGTGTAACATTGGGCATCAGTAAATTAGCACCCGCTTTAAGCGCAATCTGCCGTCCATCAACCGGCCTTATAGTTTGCAAAGCAGTTGTAGAAGGAATAAACATTTCTGGACAAACCAACCTGACCAGCGATATAACTTTGATCATTTTCCAGAATTTCCCTCCAGAATTCCCGGCCAGCGGCGTATCGGGATGAGAAATAAAAGGCCCCATGCCGGCCATACTAACACCATGATCCCTCATAAAAAAAATATCGTCAACTAAATCTTCATCCGTTTGACCCGGCAAACCAATCATCATACCAGATCCAATCTTGTAACCAATATCATGTAACGCATTCAACAATGCTACCCGTTCATCAAACAGATTTTTTGCCAAAGGATTGCCAGAATGTAAACCTGCATACAACCCAGGATTGCTTGTCTCAAATCTAATCAAGACACGTCTCGCTCCCGCATCATAAAATTGTTTATAAGAATCAACCGACCTTTCACCAATACTCAAAGCAATACGACAATCCGCTTTAGAAAGAATCCCTTCAACGATTTTGACAACAATCTCATCAGTATAATATTCATCCTCGCCACTTTGCAACAATATGGTTTTGTACCCTAACTTATCAACAGCACCAACAGCAATGTCAATTATCTGTTCAGGAGTCATCCTATAACGCCCAACCTTGCTGTTACTTTTACGAATACCGCAATAATTACAATCATTTCTACAATAATTAGAAAACTCTATTATCCCTCTGATAAAGACCTTATCACCCAAAACAGAACTTCTCACCGCATCAGCTTTCTTCATCAACACATCAACATCACAATCAGAACTTAGCAAAAAGAGTAGATCTTCCTTACACAACTTATCTTTGTTAACCAATTCAGAAGTATATGTCTCGTTCACCATTTTTTATTCTGTTGATTCGCTCCACGGTCTCCTCACGTCTTTTTTCAGTAGAAATATCTGATAAAGATTTATTAATTAAATCCTCACCAACTTTAACTAGGTCATTCTCTCCATAATCCGTTAAATATTCTTGAAAAGTCAATATAGCATTAGGTTGACAAAAGTCTTGTATTAATCCTGGCTTCGCCAAATCCATAAAATCCTTACCAACCCTACCTTTCCTATAACAAGCGGTACAAAATGAAGGTAAATTACCTTGCTTTACAACTTCACTCATAACTTGATCACAATTTCTAAAATCATTCAAAGTAAACTGACCCATTTTCGGATTAGAGTCACTATACCCTCCAACTTCGGTATGCGAGCCCGCACTTATCTGAGAGACTCCTAAAGAAAATAGTTCATTACGTAACGCGACACTTTCCCTTGTCGACAAAATTAAACCAGTATAAGGCACTGCCAATCTCAATATTGCAACGATTTTCTTAAAATCTTCATCCGACACGGCATAAGGAGGATTATTAGTGTAAGGCACATTAGCTACCGGCTCAATTCTCGGAACTGAAATTGTATGAGGGCCAACACCATAATTAGAATCTAAATGCTCGGCATGCATCAACAAAGAAAGCACCTCAAACTTAAAATCATACAACCCAAACAAAACCCCGATACCAACATCATTCATACCATTTTTCAATGCACGATCCATCACATTTAATCTCCAAAGATAATTTGCTTTTTCACCAGATGGATGAACTTGTTGATAGGTTTCTTTATGATACGTTTCCTGAAAAACTGTATAAGTACCAATCTCACACTTAGCTAAACGAGAGAACTGAGCATCATCCAAAGAAGGGATCTCCACATTTATTCTTCTAACTGAACTACCTTTTTCATCAGTAACAGAGTAAACTAGCTTCAAGTATTCTATAAACTTATCAAAACTAAACTTAGAAAAATCTTCCCCCATCAACATCAAAACTCGTTTATGTCCTTGAACAAGTATTTGTTTAACTTCTCGTACAAGCGATTTCTCTGAAAGAACTCCTCGATCTAAAGTAAGATTATCTTTCCTAAAACCGCAATACAAACAATTATTGGAACAGAAATTAGATACATAAAGTGGAGCAAACAAAACAAGACGACTACCATATATTGCCCTTTTCACTATCTTAGCAGTAGAAAGCACTTCCTCAATCTTGGAAGAATCTGACAAGTTAAGCAACACTCCAACTTCCCACAGAGATAACCCTTTGAAATCTTTTGCTTTGGATATAATCCTTTCAAATTCAGAATCTGAAACAGTACTTGTGTTGTCAATTATTTCTTGAATCTTCTGGCCGTCTATAAAACTCATATGAGAAAACCACCTCTCAAAAACATCAATAGTAAAATCGTTTAAATATATTTCCTAGTTATTTATAACAAGAACAGCTAAACGGCGTTATTCGCGCCTATAATATCCATAAAGCAGAAAACAAGCAACTCCTACTAAAGTACCTAACAAATTAACCACCAAATCCTGCATAGTATCAATCCACACGCCGGCCAGATTATCTTCACCAAACACATTACCCAGATCACCACCAAAATCTCCATCTCCTATCATGAAAACCCCTTCTCCGGTACCGAACATTTCATACCCTGAATATTCCAATAATTCTACAAAACTCCCCACACCCATAGATGCCAAGATAACCAAGACCACCATCATCCCTTTAGAAGCTCCCCTTGATTTTACCAATCCGCATAACAGAAAAGCTACTGCAAACAACCCAAAGAAGTGAGTGAACACATCATACTCCACAAACACAGGAGAGCTAGTATAAAACCCAAACGTACCCGCTGAATGAAATATAAGAGCTAAACACACCAAACTAGAAGTAACAGGATTTAACCTTAATTTCTTACGAAACAAAAACAATAAAACAATAATACAAATGGACAAAATATTATCCCAAAACCAAGAACTCCTTTGCACATAATGCGCATAAAAGGCAAACAACCCCAAAATTAAACAAGAAACAACAAAAATACCCTCTACAACAGGTCTGCGCACATCTAAACCGATCTTAGTCTTCATCTTAGTTTCCAATAATAAAGATATTATTTCTACCAACCATCAAAGCACTTTCAGGAATTCTCAACTCATTTTTCCCTTCATCTATTGCACCTTGATACACAATCTTATTGTTAACTTCAAGAATTATCTCACCTTTAGCTTCTTCAGCTTCAAATGACATAAGCAAATCTCTCATATCCGCCTTACCTAAAACTACATCAAACCCTTTCTTTCTTTGAATTTGAATATCTCCTGCATCATCTATCTTGATTTTTTTAGTAAAAGCATTCAACAAAACCCGATTAATATTCTGCTTTAACTCATCAACATCATCAACATTAGTTACAACGTATATGCCATCTACAAAATACTGTTTATCTATTGTATCAAACACTAAAGTATTAACTCCAGTCTTAAGATATGTTTTAGTCAAATACACAGCATTTGTTTCTTGACATTTAGGAATAAACCCATTCTCTCTTCTACCATTAACAATCAAGAACAAAGGATTAGCCTCTGATTGAGAACACTCAGGCAAAAACTCAACCAAAACATTATCACCACTACTAATATCGGGGGTAGTCAAGTAAAAATCATTATGCTTAACTTGCCCTTCCAAATCACCGATTGCTTTAGAAATCTCAATTTCTCTTAAATCAAATTCAAAATTCTTAGGAGCCTGAACTTGGTCCACAACTACAATATTATTCTCAACAACTTCTTCTTCAACAACATCAGAAACAGGCACTGGAGGAATTTCAGGTTCAACAATTGGATCTTCATGTAAAACTTCTTCATATACCACAACTTCATTCTCCTTTACTAACTCAGGTTTAGAAACAGATTCAACATCATCTTCAACTATCTCCATTGCAACTTCATCTTGAAAATCGCACAAACCGTTAACATCCTCATCCAAACAACATTCATCATCAGTATAATCGATATATGGCGCTTCACACCCGATATCTGTTGTACAAGACGTTAACAAAACAACTAACGCAAAAAGAGCCATCAAACTAACAAGGCTTTTGCAAAAACCGCAAGAACTACTCATTACTCTCCCCCTTTAAATCCATAATACTTGGAACTTCTTGTTTAGAAACGCCCATGACCTCCAGCTCCTTAACCGGATCAGGATTGGCATCAATCTCAAAAACATTAAACTCTAATCTGTCAAACATTTGGTTCTTCTTAACAGCGCCACCAACCTTAACAATTTTACCCAGCACAGACTGCTTTAATTCTTCTAATTTCTCAGAATCCTCTCTCATGCCCTGCACCGCCTCATCCTCTTTACCCAACAAACTTTGCACTTGATTTGCCCAGAAAACAGCCCTAATAGCATCAGAACCATCATCTAAAAAAGCATTCAACACATAAGAATAATACGGCTTAACAGTCCCATGCTCATCACAAACAAAACTATCCTCGCCTCTTTGCCTAACTCGTTTTTTACAGTCAGGACACATCTCAAAAAATCTAATATCAAATGTTTGTACAATGGTTGCCAGTAATTCAACTCTAGACATTCCTTCAGAAAGATCAACAATCTTTGTTCTAGTAACTGCCGCTCTAACTGCTTGAGTTTTAACTTCTCCAACGTCTTCCCCTTCTGGATTAACTACCAGCTCGGATTTATCGTTCAACTGCAGCTCAGCACGACCATTATTATCTTTAACATAAGCACCTACAACTTTAACAGTATCACCTTCTTTAACAGTCAGAACATTATCAGCTTGTTCACCCCAAAGAGTGACTCTCATAGAAGCAGTATCATCTGCAACCCATAGCGAAGCAACCTTACCTTTTGCCCCATCTTTCCTAGTAAATTCATTAACAGGATATATAGTTTGAACCTTACCAACCATTTCAACAGCTCGCATCCCTGCTAGAATATTTGTAATCTTTAATCTGCCAGTGGTTTGATCAAATAGCTTAATGCCCAGATCATTAGCGATTATATGTGCGGCACCTTCTTCAGAAATCAATCCGGCCAACTCATCAAGTTTGGCTCTTATTCGTCCCCTAATTTCTTCTTCCGAAACACCAGAAGCTTGTTTTAACTTTTCAATTATTTTCTCAACAGGCATGCGTATCATACATCAACCCCCCTGATCACAACCAATTTAACGCAGTTTATAAACTTTTGGGACTTAAAAATAACAAGAAATAAGGAGCTCTACTCCATGTATTCGCTTGATTCAATATTTTCCAGAATATAATGGTCGCCTTGCTTAACTAAATCTCCCCGAATAGTGA
>Ga0233431_1001383_pt1 | contig 42429 bp, 52 predicted proteins | sample SI_118_April2016_FD_179867 | JGI IMG/M metagenome (GOLD analysis project Ga0233431, IMG submission 179867) | Seawater microbial communities from Saanich Inlet, British Columbia, Canada - SI_118_April2016_200_MG | ecosystem: Environmental > Aquatic > Marine > Inlet | place: Canada: British... | reverse complement strand
ATGTTCAAAACAAAAATCGACTTCCACAACAAAACACCTGAACAGCTCTTAAAAAATGATTGTAAAACTTATGATTTTTCTAATGGAAGTGCCTACATAAACGTTTACGATTTAGTAGCTGGTTCAAACGAACTTATAAAAAAACGAAAAGAAATTCTAGAAGAAATGAAAAAATTATCAGAAAAACACAAAACCGTCATGTTCATAATAGTAGATATTCTAAACACCCAGACACACATGTTTGTAATATCTCCATTTGAAAAAGACATCGCTACCGCATACAAAACAACCTTCGAGAACAACTACACAAAAATCCCAGGGTTACTTTCACGTAAAAAAGAAATTGTTCCTATACTCGAAAAAATTATGAACTAGCAAAAAAACTCATTCGTCTTTATCTCCTCTATCAGCAATAATTGAAGCTCCTATAAAAAAGGCATTAAATGCAATTAGAATTCCACACACACAAAAATAATATCCTGTACCAAGTTCAGTGTTATCAGCTCCATCAGAACCAGTTCCATTTGGATTTGTTCCATTTGTATTGTTCACTAAAGGCATCAACAAAGAATAGGCAATAGGAACCCGCGCTCCTTTAGGAACACTTTTCAAAGAAGAATACCCATCAAGAATTCTATCTTTCACACCAAAACAAGCACTAACAACTTTATCATAAGTGGATAACATCATCTCCCTCTTTTGATCATAAGAACTCAAATCAGAACCCACATCAAACTCACGATATCCCTTTTTTGGTTCAGTAGACATTTCCCAGCGCATTATTTAATTATATTCCCAATCTTTAAATAATAATCCAAATCGCTTTTTTTCATACAAACTCATTAACAACTCTGTCTTCCCGTCCTGCTAGTTGTTTCAACAGATCCCCTATCAAATACAGCGAACCTGTCACAAGAATTAAATCCTTCTCCCCTACTAATTCCTTAGCTCTATCCAACGCATCTTTTGGGTTAACAACAATTTCACATATATCAATTTCCTTTTGTATTTCTTTTGGATCAACTGCCCTATCCAAACCAGCCTTCGAAAGAATTAGCTTATCATAAGGTAAAAGCTCCAAAAACTTTTTATAATCTTTATTTTCACACACCCCGAAAACAACAACTAACTTATCATATTCTAAAGTTTTCAAATAATCAACCAACGCTCCTATACCAGCTTCATTATGCGCCCCATCAATTAACACATTATCTTCTATCCAATCAATCCTACCTATCCATTTAGTATTAGCTATACCTTTTTGAATATTTTCATCACTCACACCCAAGAACTTTCCCACTACTGAAGCCAACCCAGCATTTTCCCGCTGAAACTCTCCCTTAAGAGAAACATCTCCATGGTAATCATGAGTAGCCACAAGATTAACTTTCTGTTGTTTGCATTTTTCTTTTATCATATCTAAAATATTTTCTTCATTACAAGTAAACACCGACGCTTTCTTTATTATTCCAGATTTTGTCTTAGCAATATCTTCCAATGTAAAACAACCTAAAAATTCCTGATGATCTAAAGAAATCCGTGTAAGTACAGAAATTTCCGGTATACAAATATTTGTAGCATCCAATTCGCCCCCACACCCAACTTCCAACAAAACAAAATCAGGTTTTTTTTCTTGAAAATACAAAAACGCCAACATTGTTATAAATTCAAAAAATGTCAAATCAGTTTCTTTCAACTGTTCAAAAATCCTCAAAAAATCATCTTTAGAAATCATTTTCCCATTAATCTGAATCCTTTCCCTAAAATCCACAAGGTGCGGCGAAGTATAAGTTCCCACACTATACCCAGCCTCCTGAAGAACTTGCGCAAGCATAGCTACTGTTGATCCTTTCCCATTTGTACCAGCAATATGTATTACTCTAAGCCCGTGCTCAGGATTATTGAACTGGGATGCCACCCTTTCCATTCGCTCTAATCCTAAATCATTCCCACGCTTTCCTAACGCGTATAAGTGATCAATCATTTCACTATACGTAATATTATAGTTCATATTTTTCTATTACCACTAAAAGTTATAAACATATGCCCCCCTGTTATATCATGAAAATACTATTAATCTCAGGGTCACCCCGTGAAGGTAATTGCGAAGCTGTATTGAAGAAAATAAGAGAGATAATATCAACTACGAAGCAGGAAAAAAATATAGAAACTGAACTTATACTTCTTCGAGAGAAAAACATCCACCACTGTGAAGGATGTGTAGAATTTTGCAATTCCACTCCTAAATGTAAACATACAGACGACACAAACACTCTTTTAGAAAAATTCGAATCTGCTAACGCAATTGTAATGGCTTCCCCAACATATTTTTCAATGCCATCCGGTTTGCTAAAAGATTTTATTGATAAAACATCTGTAACATGGACAAAAAATATATACAGCAAAAAAGTCGACATGTCTAACATACGCGGTGCTGTAATAGCAATCGGTACCCATCTACCATCAATAGAAAAAAATTCTAAAAACATAGAAGAAGTTTTCAAAATATTTAAAATCCCAATTGTAAAAACATTAAACTTACTCGGAATAAGTGAACTAAAAGAAAAAAACAATATTCTAAAAGAAAAGGAAAACCCAACACTTACCCACGATCTAAAAGATTTAGTAGAAAAGTTGATAAAATGATAATTGTTTCTGCCTGCTTAGCCGGAATTAAATGTAGATACGATGGAAAATCAAAACCCTGTCAAAAAGTTATTGAATTAGTAAAACAGGGTAAGGCTATTCCAGTATGCCCTGAACAGCTAGGAGGACTACCAACACCGAGAATACCATCAGAACAAAAAGACAAAAAAGTCATAACAAAAGATGGGAAAAACGTTACTAAAAATTTCAAACAAGGTGCTGAAACAGCATTACAAATAACTAAAGAAAACAACTGCAATAAAGCAATCCTAAAAACAAAATCAGCAGCATGTGGGTATGGAAAAATTTACGATGGAACTTTTTCTGGAAAATTAATTAATGGTAACGGTGTCTTTGCTAAACTACTAGAAAAAAATGGAATTACCATTCAAACTGAAAACGATATCTAATCGAAAATTAAACTCCCAACACGCACCATATTCGCCCCTTCTCCCACCGCAACTTTGTAACTATCACTCATACCCATAGATAAAAACTGTAAATCAAATTTATCAAATAATATTTTCATAGCTTTGAAATCTTCCTGTTTATTTTCCCTAGAAGTTATCGCCATAAATCCAACAAGTTTAATATTTCCCATATGTTTAATTTTTTCCACCACATCAGAAACTTCCTCCACATTAAAACCAAACTTCCCTTCATCCTCAGAAACATTAACCTGCAACATTATTTTTTGCACTTTACCAACTTCACCAGAAACAACATCAATCTTCTCCATCAATTTTAGTGTGTCCACACTCTGAATAACATCGAAAATTTCTACAGCATCTCTAACCTTCCCCCGCTGCAAATGCCCAATCATATGAAATGATATATGATTAACTATATCTGACAACTGTTCTATTTTATCGCTTGCTTCCCCCACACGATTCTCCCCAAAAATTTTCTGCCCCAAAGAATAACATTCACTGATCTGTTCAATTGTCCTTCCTTTACTAACAACCACCAATTTAGCGCTTCCAATTTCTTCCTGCACGCACTCCAAATTCTCTTTAATTCCCATTCTTTAACTTCTGTCCGAAAGAATAAAAACTAAAGTATATCTAAAGCATCTGGATATTCCGTTCTATTACCTTTAATAGCTTCTAAAAACTCCAGCCCGTTCTTATACAATGAATTACCATTACTATCTTTTAATGAAACTGAATGTCCTTGAAGCAAATGTGTATTTCTCATACTACCATAACACATATTTTCATCTCCTATCCATTAATCGTATTTAGTAAAATGGGAAACGTATACAAAGGTCTTTTACTTGTTCACATGTTTTCTTTAACAATTCTTCATTCTTGTAATTATTCACAACCTTAGCAAACCATTCACCTGTTAATTTCATTTCATCCTCTTTCATTCCACGTGTTGTCATAATTGGTGTTCCGATTCGAACCCCTGAAGGTTTGAATGGTGTTGAAGGATCATATGGAATTGTATTTTTGTTTGTACAGAATCCTGCTTTCTCCAAAGCAACAGCCACTTCCGCCCCTAAACCAACTCCTCGATCAGTCAAGTCTATTAATATAAGGTGATTATCTGTTCCATCTGTTACTAACTTAACTCCATTATCCATTAAAGTTTTAGCAAACACTTTCGCGTTCTTAACAATCTGATGTGCATAAACTCTAAAATCAGGTTTCAATGCTTCCCCAAAACAAACAGCCTTAGCAGCATTTACATGATTGTGTGGTCCGCCTTGCAATCCAGGGAAAACAGCCCTATCGATTTGCTTAGCGTACTTCTCCTTACACATTATCATTGCACCACGTGGTCCTCTTAGAGTTTTATGAGTAGTAGTCATCACAGCATCTGTAAATGGAAACGGTGACGGATGTGCACACCCAGCTACTAATCCAGCAATATGTGAAATATCTGCCAATGTAAAAGCACCTACCTCGTCTGCAATCTCTTGGAACTTATGAAAATCCCAAATCCGCGGATAAGCTGTTCCACCAGAAATAATCATTTTTGGTTTTTCTTTTATCGCTAATCTTCTAACATCATCCATATCAATTAATCCTGTTGCTTTATCTACAACATAAGGTGAACTCTTGTAAAACTTTGAAGAAAAGTTAACACCATGTCCATGAGTCAAATGTCCACCCATATCCAACCGCATACCCATTATCTTATCTCCAGGATTCAACAACCCGAAAAAAACAGCCATATTAGCTGGACTTCCAGAATAAGACTGAACATTTGCATGTTCTGCCCCAAAAAGTTTTTTTGCCCTTTCAATCGCAAGTATTTCAGCTTCATCCACAAAATGATTTCCTTGATAATATCTTTTCTTTGGATAACCCTCAGAATATTTATTATTCGCAACACTTCCACAAGCTTCTAACACAGCTTTAGAAACATAATTCTCAGAAGGAATCATATTAATGACTTCTCTCTGACGATTTAATTCATTCATCAACCAAGTAAACACTTCAGGATCTGTTACCTGCAAATTAGGACACAACATTTAAACCAACCTCCAATATAATCCACGAACAACGCAATTGCGAGCTATAGATAGACATAATTTTATGTCATCTATAGGCATCTGAAGCTTAAATGGCTTTCCCCTAAGCGCAATAACTATCTTTCTGTGACAACTATATTCCAAATTCAATAATATTTAGCCCAACCAATCACACAGATGGCGAAAATACCATATAAATCCTTAAAACACCATTTAATTTTGTTTAAGTGATCTAAATGAAAGTACTAGTAGCCTTCGATCTTGAAGGAACAATAATCAATGAAGAATTCTTAGGAGAGTTAGCAGAAGTTATAGGAAAAAAAGAAGAAGTTTACAAAATAACTCGAGACGGCCAAGAAGGAAAAATAGACTGGCTAACAGGACTTAAGAAAAGAATAGACTTACTCAGAGGAATGGATAAAGAAACAGTTGAAAAACTTTCTTCCAAATACACAATTGCTTCTGGTGTGAAAGAACTTTTTGAAATGTTACATAACAGCGGCTACAAAACTGCAATCATAACAGCTGGTTTTAAAATCATGGCTGAAAAAGTTGCTTCTGAATTAAAAGCAGACTATGTAATTGCAAATGAATTTTTATTTGAAAATGAAAAATTAGAAGATGTTATTGTACCTGTAAATTGCAACAAAGACATTCATCTAAAAGAATTAATTGCCAAAAGCAACGCAGAATACACAATCGCAATGTCAGACGGTATAGTTGATTTACCAATGCTTGATGCAGCTGACTGTGGAATGTTAATTCGTGATCATTCTTTTAAAGGTTTTAAGAAAATTCTCCAAGCTTTAAGTTCAGGTCCGATCTCCCAACGCGGAACAGTAATATAAAATTAATCTCGACGTTTAGCAATTATTCTTACTTCGCCTTCCGGTAAATTCTCATCACCATAAACACATTCATAATCATTTGGAATAAAGTCGTCAACCATCTTATTAAATTTCTTAATTTCCTTACCTGTTTTTCTATACAACCCTACTCTCAACAAAAATGTCATCAAAAGACCAGCTGTCATAACTTTAGGAAATTCTAGTGTATAAGATTTTAAACCATCTATTACCTCTAAAGGAAGCGTTACTTTAGCAGAACCATCATCATACGTTATCAAACCCACACCAATATCCAAAATACCAGTTCCCCAATCCCCGACAACATATGAAGCAAGATAATTACCAGCTTTTTCGTTTTGTTCTTCTATAGCATCAATACTAGTGACATCGTTAGCTCTAAGAAACTTACGTTCAAATTTATTTTTAGCTTTAAGGTCTTTAATATATGATTCAAATTTACTTTTATGTTCTAAATATTCTAAAAAATTTCCACCCTTATGCACTGCAGATAAAAACACACCAGGAATAGAAACAAATGGAATCGTACCAACAACATAATCAAAAGCAGAAATAGCCTTATTTTTAATCCGATTTCCCAATGGTTCTTTTTTAAGCCCATATTCCATATTAAACAATCAGATTCCAACACTTAAATCCTTAAAAAAATCTTACAAAATCCTATCTTTATTCTTCCAGTCATGTGTTTCCCAAGAAGTATATGTACACCAACGAGGCCCTTCAGGACAAAACGGTTTTATTCCAGCTTTTTTTCTCAACACACAATTCGGTCCTAAATGTTTTACAAGTTCAGGTTGTACTTTTTTAATCTCATCTATTTCTTCAATTGCACATTGCCAAATCTCTCGCATAGCAGCTAAACAAGAACGTAATTTACATTTATGCCACAAGTTTAACAAACTCCCTGACTCTATCATTCTAACACAAACACCATTAGGAATTATATACCGTGCAAATTCAATAGAAACTCCCATATCAAGAAGTTTATTTTTAACATCCCACATTCTTTTCATGTGAGTTTTGTAAACTTCTAAAGCTTCTGGAGTAACTTCCAAAAGTTTAGGTATAATATAATCAGGCTCACGAGAATCTGAAAAAATAACTAACGGTCTTGCAGCTGGTGTCATTCGATGTCTCTTATTATCACTATCACCACAATGACTCATTTTTTTCTTGAAAACAAAATAAGGATGATTCATTGTCCTCATTAATGGCGACATTGTCGAAAGATTCAATGTCATTGTAAGATATTTATTTTTCTCTGGATTCAAAACAAAATCCAAAGCATCTTCATTTGAAATCTCTAATTTAGTTTTACCCATAATATTTCGAATAGAATCCGCCATTATTTCTGATCCTTTATGTGTGTAATCAATAAGTTTTGATCTTTTACCTTCCATATCAGAATCGAATTCTTTCAAACTTCTTTCATCCCCCATACCAAAAGTCTTTACAAACTGATATTCAAGCGTTTCTTCCAATGGAATAGGATCCTTAATGTCTCTAAAAAAAGTCGGATCAACTCTTTTAACTTCTTCAACCATCTTTGAAATTATTTGTTTTGTCTCCCAACCAACCGGATACTGATTCATCAACTTATACATTCTATACAAAGTAATTCCACTAACTGTATGTACCATAGAAGTTAATGCAGAAATAGGAACAGCATAACGAGCAATTTCAATTGCCTTTTTCTCTAACGATTTCTTTTTCTTATCATCAATTTTAATTCCTCTCGCTGTCTCAATCTCAATTATTTTTCTCATAAAAATTTCTGAAAGTTTATTATAAACACCCCAAGCTTCTTCTACTGCATTCTCAAAAATTTCCCTAGCTTCTCCTTCCAATGGAGGAATAAACGATTTACATTGATCTAACCTCACATATCGTTGACTAGATTCACTACTATTATAAAAAGGATGATTCTGTAAAAAGCTCCAAACAAAATTCCTAGAAATGTTTTGCAAACCAAAAGAAAAATACAAATGTTCAAAAATAGTATGATGCCCACCTTTCAAACACCCACCACCAATCCGCTCACGCTGTAAATTAGTAACTTCCACAGAATGCACAACACGCGGAGAATAACAAGTTCTCGCCCCAGCAACTGCAAAATCATAAGGATCATTAAAACATCTTAGCAACTTAACTTCTGGCTCAGGACTTAGAACTGACATTCCTATAGATGACATTCCTATTTGTATGGTACCAAAAGCATTTATAGGATAATATTCCGAAACACGAAGTACTAAGCTATAAAATATTTACGACCAAAATGAGCTATAGACCTACTTAAGCACTTTCCCAGTCTCCAAGTACCACAAATAGAAATCCAACTCACCCATAGAAAGACCAACTTCTCTAGCTATTTTTTTCAGAACCTTTTCAATCTCTAAATACTTTTTAATTGTTAAAGTCTTCGGACGTTTAATCAGTCCATCTTTCTCCAACAAATCAATAATATGAAAATCAAGTATAGCATATTCAGGCCTTCCGACATTTCTTAAAAAATGTGAAGCCACCTTCATCCCAAATCCTTTTATATTTTTTATCAACCACTCACGTGCATCTTTCTGTTGAACAATTTTCTCCAGATCTTTAGAATACTTCCGAGCGTCAACAATATACTTTGCACGAACAACAGGAAACCTATGTCCCAATTCTTTAAGTTCACTAACTAATTCTTCTTCAGTCAATGTTTTAAACTCTTCACCAATTTCTTCCTGTATTTTTGCAGCACCTGCAGCTGAATAATTAAACGCTAACAAACAAAAACACATCTCAGAAAACAAATCCTCAACCTCTCCGAAATCTCTCATCCTACGTTTAATCACATTACTAATCTTACTTTTTTTCAACGATTCAACTTTAGAAGCAATACTCCGCATACAGTAATACACCCCTCAGTGCACTTAAGTCACACAATCAAACAATCAACTTTTCCAAAGTCCATGCACATTACAATAAGCTCGCGCTTTTACTTCCCCTTCTATTTCAAAAATAGCTTCTGGCTTATCATTTGGATTTAAAAATTTTCGTTGAACAACTCCATTAACTTCAACTTCAATCCACTCAATAAAATGTGCAGATTCCATCGGATGTTCAACACTTCCAACTTTCACAACAACTTTATTCCCATCATTTGTAACTACAGGAACATGTTTTTCATTTCCTTGATCTTCCTGATTTTCTTGCATGAGTAACATCGCTTGGTTGCAACAAACTAACTCACCACCACCAACAGTCAGAATATTAACAATATTTCCACACACATTACATTTGAAAACCTGTCCACATTTTGATACATTTACCATAACAACAACTCATTATTATTTTTTCACAGTTTCATGTACAACATTTTTCCAATCTATCAAGTTGCACAAGTAACTCAACAAACCAATTATTTAGACTGTTGAGTTTCATCTGTAAAAACTCTTCCTAATAATTCCCTATCAAGCTCCAAAAGTCCACGTTTATCTTCCCCAACCATTTTCAACTTTTCAACGAGTTCACTTGCATTTGATTCCTCTTCAACCTGTTCCTTAACAAACCACTGTAACATTTGCTGAGTTGCAAAATCTTTTTCCATCTGAGCAACTTCCATCAAATCATTTATCATACCTGTAACTTTTTTCTCATGTGTATAAGTATCAATAAAAATTTCCAACGGAGAAATCCAATAAATCTTTGGAGTTTCAATAGAATCCAATTTAATTTCCCCACCACGCTCAGTAACATAGTCAAAAAGTTTTAACGCATGTGACAATTCTTCTTGCCACTGAACTCTAAACCAATTTGCAAACCCTTTCAAGCTATGTGCTTCCATAGAAGCTGACATTGACAAATACAAATACGCAGAATAAAACTCTGCATTAATCTGTTTATTTAATTCAATTAACATTTTTTCATTTAACATAATATCAACTCCAATAATATTTAGCCCAACCAACTTCACAATGGTATATACAAAAAATCAATAACATTCGCAAAGCTTTTCAAAATAACTTTTCGGATGACCACAACTTGGACACTCGTCTGGTGCATTTTCTCCTTCATGTGTATGTCCACACTGTCTACAAACCCATGTTACACTTTCAGATTTTTTGAAAACAGTTCCAGCTTCAAGATTAGCCAACAACTTTTTGTATCGTTCTTCGTGATGTTTCTCTGCAACTGCAATCGCCATTAAACGTTTAGCAATTTCTGGAAAACCCTCTTTCTCAGCTTCCGCTGCAAATTCAGGATACATTGTTACATGTTCATAGTTCTCTCCACCAATCGCAGCTTTCAAATTCTCTTTAGTATTTCCCATTACAGTAGGACAACCAGCTTCAACTTTAACTTCATCACCAGTTTTCAATTTCTGTATTAATCTAAACAACCATTTAGCATGTTCACGCTCTTGATCAGCTGTTTTAAGAAAAATTTCACTTATTTGTTCAAAACCTTCTTTCTTTGCAATTTTTGCATAAATAGTATATCGATTTCGTGCTTGGCTTTCACCAATAAACGCTTTAACTAAATTTTCAATTGTACTCATAAAAAAACCACCTCAACGATTACCCTATTATAGAACCAGATCTTTTATATGTTATTACTCTGAGAAAATAAGAAATCATTTAGAGTGTTTAATAGTATATGGAGAACCCCAACCATCTGAAGGTCTACCGTCTTCAATATCAACCAACTCAAAAAAATATTGCTGTAAATGCTGTAATTGTTCATCTGGAGTATACAATACCTCTCCTCGTGTTTTTTCTGTTCCACCATTGTCCATCATTATATTTTTTTCCAGAGGTATAAAACCCTTCCGAACAAAAACACGGCAATTAACGGACTTTTTCACCTTTTTCACTGAAAACCGAATAGTTTTTATAGTTTTAGAGCACACTCTAATTATGCGATATGTTTTACTATTTTTATTATTATTCTCTATCCCAATTTCCGCTATCCAAATAACAGAAATAATGTATGACTTTCCAGGAGGAGACGACAACCACGAATGGATAGAAGTTTTTTCTTCCGATTGTATTAACCTAGAAGGATGGAAATTCTTTGAAGAAGAAATGAATCACAAAATAATTCACATATCAGGACCTGATTCCATCTGCAACAATTATGCTATTATTGCTGAAGACAGTTCACAATTTCTAATCGATTATCCAAATTTCTCAGGAAGTTTATTTGATTCTTCTTTTGTTCTCAAAAACTCAGGAGAAACATTAGCAATGAAAAATCCATCCGGAGATATTGTCGAAGAAATAAAATATCAAAACATTTTCGCCTCCGGTGATGGAAACACCTTAGAAAGAACAGCTGGGAATTGGTTTGCGTCCGAACCAGGTGGAACACCCGGAACAGGAAACAACAATGTCCAAATAGAACCAGTAAAAGAAAAACAACCTGAACCATTACCCGAAGAACAACCCAAACAAAAAATAATAATCCAAGAAGCTCAATCCAATCCAATAATTGAAAAGATAATACCAAAAGAAACAATACCCATAATAATACACGAAAAACATATAGATAATATATCTAATAATACGTCTGATAATATACATTCCCCAATAACAGGCGAAGCAACACTAAAAACAGAATCCGATGGATTCTCTCTATCATTAGACATCGACCCAATAGAAATCATAAAATCATTTTTCCACGGAATCTGGGAAGCCATCCGCGATTCTATAGACAAATCATTTGAAACACCTAATAATGAAACAAATATTACAACATAATATTACGAACGAAGCGAACTATAAAAAACATATTTATCTTGTCAATACTATATACTACTTCTAAGAAAAATTTCAGGTCTTAGAATATAACGGCGTTATATATCGAGGATCGAAACAACGAACTATTGATAATATTTACTGCGAAGCAGGTATAGGAACTACAATTATGTCAGAAACATTTGATCTACTCCATCCAAAAGTAAAGAAACTAGCCACCGATAGGTTTGTCTCAGCCACATCTATCCAAAAAAAAGCCATCCCTACAATACTTTCTGGGAAAAACACATTAGTAATTTCAGGAACCGGAATGGGAAAAACAGAATCTGTCATGCTTCCATTATTAAGTAAATTAGCTTCTGAGGACCATCAACCAATTGCACTTCTCTACCTAACTCCACTAAAAGCACTTAACAGAGACATGCTTGACCGTTTAGTTTGGTGGTCTAACAAACTCGACCTAGAAATAGGTGTCCGCCACGGTGATACAACTCCTGCCCAAAGAAAAGTACAAGTTGAATATCCACCTCATATTTTAATTTCAACACCAGAACAAATCCAATCCATGTTAAGTGGAAAACATCTAAGAAAAATACTTTCCAATGTAAAATATATTGTAATAGACGAAGTACACGAACTCGCAGATTCTAAACGTGGTATCCAACTAACGCTCGGCCTTGAAAGATTAAAACTATTATGTGGTTCACCACAAATAATTTCTTTATCTGCAACAGTTGGTTCACCAAAAGAAGTAGCAAACTTTTTCGGTTGTGAAAAAATTATAGATGTAGCATCTGAAAAAAAGTTTTCCATAAAAGTAAAATCACCATACCCTACTCGCGAAGATAGTATATTAGCTGAAAAAATATTTGTAGGTGATTCAGTCGCGGCAAGATTACGTGTAATGCACGACTTAATAAAAAATCATACATCAACATTAACTTTCACAAACACAAGAACAGAATCAGAAATACTTTCTTCCCGTTTTAGAAAAATAGACCCAGAACTAAAACAAGAAATACATCATTCTTCTTTGTCAAAACGCGTTAGAGAAAAAACAGAAAAAGATTTCAAATCTAGAAAAATAAAATCAATTATCTGCACTAGTAGTCTCCAATTAGGTATAGACATTGGATCAATTGACATGGTAATACAAAACCAATCACCACGTGAAGTAACCCAAGCTGTACAAAGATTCGGACGATCTGGGCACTCTATAAAAAAACTTTCAAAAGGAATTATCATTTCATCAGAAGGAGATGATTTATTTGAATCAGCTATAATTGCAAGAAAAGTACTAGCAAACAAATTAGAACCACTACATTTCCACACAAAAAGCTATGATGTTTTATCACATCAAATAATAGGAATAGCAAACGACGAATATAAAATCAATTTGAAAAAAATATTTTCAATAATCAAATCAGCATACCCGTACAAAAATCTCAGTTGGAAAGAATTCATAAAAGTTCTAGATGTAATGAATAAAATAAGATTAATTTGGATAAGAAAAGGCGGATCATTAGAAAGAGATTTTTCCGGAGAAGAAATAATAAACATAAACACAGAAAACATCCCACAAAAAGAAAGTGAAAAATTCACACTAACCCGTGGAAGAAAAGCAATTACATATTATTTTGAAAACCTTTCAACAATACCAGACAACAGAAACTATCTAATCATAGATTCAACATCACAAAAATCTATTGGAACACTAGATGAAAACTTCGTAGCAGAGCATTCTGAAACCGGCTCAACATTCATAGTACGTGGAATGCCATGGAGAGTAATTTCCGTAGAAGGTGATAAAGTTTTTGTAGAACCTTCCTCCAGCATAGAGTCTGCTGTTCCTGCATGGAAAGGAGAAATGATTCCCGTACCATTTGAAATCGCACAAGAAGTCGGAAAATTAAGAAGAAAAATTTATAATATCACAAACGAACGTAGTGAGCAAGCAAAAGAACAATCAATAATCAGTATAAAAGAAAAATACCCAATAGACAACACTGTCTTGAAAAAAATGAAAATGATTTTCAAAGCACAAGGTAAAAAACCATTTGCAGACGAAAAAACAATTGTTCTAGAAAGATATGCAGATTACGTAATTGTTAATTCATGCTTAGGTGCACGTGTAAACGAAACACTTGCAAACTACATATCAGCAATAATTTCAGCCTCCACTGGTGCAGTTGTTCTCTGTAAAACCGATCCATATAGAATGGTCTTTCAAAAAACAAATTTCTCAGAAATAAAAAATGTCCTTGAAGATACAAAACCAGAAGACCTAGAAATAGTTTTAGAACATTCACTACGCCGTTCTTCACTTTTCAAAAATCGTTTCCTAAAAGTTGCAAAACGTTTTGGTATTTTACGAAGAGGTGCAGATTTAAGAAAAATGGATCCACGACGTTTAATGAATGTTTATTTAGACACACCTGTACACGAAGAATCATTAAAAGAAGTTTTCACAGAAAAACTTGACTTAGAAAAATCCAAAGAAATAATTTCAATGATACAAAAAAACAAAATAAAATTAATCGAATCAGAAATTTCCCCTATAGGTGAATACGGTTTACGATACGAACTAAGAGATATTTCCCGTCCAGATAGACCTGAAAAAGAAATTCTCAGAGTATTCAAAACAAGACTAATAAGTACAAAACAAAGATTGGTTTGTGTAAATTGTGGTGACTGGGACCAAACTTATTTTGTCCGAGACTTACCAAAAATTCCTCGGTGTCCAAAATGTTCTTCTAGATTAATCGGCATTGTGCATCCACATGCAACAGAATCAAAATCAATTATAAAAAAATGGATGGAAGGAAAACATATTTCCATAGAACAGCAAAAAAAACTTGCAGTCATGAAAGCAACATCAGATGTTTTAATAACTTACGCCCGAAAAGGTGCGTTTGTTTTAGCAGGACGCGGAGTCGGTCCAGTAGCAGCTAAAAGAATCCTCCGCCGATTTAATGACACAGAAGCCCATTTAATGAAAGAAATTCTAAAAGAAGAACGCGCATGGCTAGCAAATAAAAAGTATTGGACATAATTTTTAATACTCACTGCAAAACAGATATAAATCATTCTGATAACAATTCATCCCAAACAGACATCGAATCAACTTTTTTATTTACTGATTTCCGCTTAACAGTATAATCAAAGTTAGGAACACGATTTCCTGCAGAAGTTTCACCACGTTTAACCGGCTTCATACATTCACGAACTGCTCTACTATTACTATCAATTGGACGAGAATACGCTGGCTTTCCTATATCTAAAATATGCTGTGGGGATTTCTTATGAACCCACACAAGACCTTTCGCCTCCTCAACATAATCCCCTTGTTCCACTTTCTCTCCAAATTTAATTTCCCTAGCAACAGCAACAACACCCTGATATCTCCATGGAATATTTTTAGTATCGCATCGAATACCAAGATACTTACTTCCATCATTAGAAAACATATCTTCAAATCGCTCATCTTCTAAAAAAATTAAATATTCCCATTGTTGAATACTAAATTTAACAGGAACACCCGAAACAATTTCAATAAAATGTTCATATCCATGTGAATGACCAAACTGTGCATTCAAAACTTTTCCAATCGTAGGATTAATATAAATCTTATCCCCGTTTTCAAATCTTCTGTCTTTACCAACCACAAGAATCACCAAAAATTAATTCCTTTTATCAATACTTTGCATCGAACCCCCATGAAAACGAGCATTCCTAAATGCTCTACTATAAAGTTTAGAATAATCAATACGAGCACCAGTACTTGGATCTCTAGGAGCACGATTTCCTTGTTTCTCTTGTTCTCGTCTAAATTGACCAATCATATCAGGAACTATTCCAGTATGACTTGACGACAATCCAGATTGTTTAAAGCCAGTAATTTCTGATCCTTCAAATGGCTCACCTTCTTCACCAGCTTCTATACCAAGATCCTTTCGATCAACCCATTTAACACCACCAATAGTAAAACTATATTTTTCATCAAGATTAGATCTGATCCTCCAAGGTGTCAAAGAAGTAACCTGCAATCTAACACCACGTGCAAACCCATCAGGTTCCCCCATTGTACATATAGCAAAAAGATCATATTTTGGATTTCCGTGTGCCATCTTACAATCATCAAATTTAGAAAACTCCGGACCACGTAATTTTATTATAATAGAATCACCATGACCACACTCATCAAAATAACAACGTAATTTACTTCCATCCTTAGGATAACTCAAATTCAAAAAACTTTTAAGATCCCCATAACCATCAAAACCAAGTCTCTCAATTAAAAGTCTTCTAGGATCACCAGAAAACAAAATCATACCACCGTCTAAATAATCAGCAACACTACAAACATAATCATTATCTAAAGTTTTTTCTCTTAAAGCAGGACCATACCAATTATTTCGACAAAATTTTCCATCCCGTTCAACCAAATCAGGTATTCTTCCATTGAGCATACTACTAGTAAGTAAAAAAGACTTATAAGTTTTGTGTTTTTTGGTGTTTATCTTAACAATCAAAAATAATAAACAAAAAGAACAACCAACAAGAAACTCTTTACGTATTTTAATTTTTACCTAAACCAATTATTTAAACCGATTACCTAAACCGATAATCTTCAGATTCCAAATAATCAGCTATTGGAATTTTTTTGGCTGGTACGCCACCCATTTCATGCTTCTTTAAAACAAAACAATCATTACCAAAAGTCGGATTTTCACCAAATGAAGGATCTTCTCCAAAAGTAGTTCCATCACCAAAATAAGCATCATTACCAAATCTTGCTCTTTCACCAAAACGAACTTTTTCTCCCCCTCTAAATCCATTATCAAGTCTAGCTCCAGAACCAAAGAAACATTCATTACCACATTTAACATCTTTTCCTAAAGAAACTCTTTCCCCACATAAAAAAACTGCATTTCCTAATGTGCTCCCATCACCAATTTTAACACCACGATCAACTCTATTATTATTACCAATATACGAACCCTTTCCAATCTCACAATTAATTCCTATTTCTATACCATTATATTTACAAGAATCTCCAAAAGTAGCATTTTCTCCAATTATAGTACCATGACCTATGCTAGAATTTCCATTTTCTTTAACAGGAGCTCCACCAAGAGTAAAATCATTTCCAATACGACAATGATATCCAACATGTGTATAATGACCACCAACTTCAACATTATCACCAATTTTAGTCATTTCGGGTATTTTAGCAGATTTACCAATTTGAACATTATCACCAATCGCAAGTTTACCTGTTGCCTCAAAATTGTCCCCAACAAGAGTACCTTCCTCAATACCAGAATAAACACAACCACAATCATCTCCAACTATTCCTGAAACAGAACTATTAACACACAACATGCCTGGATAACCTTTTGCTATCACAGGAGTCAAAGAACGCAAATTTCTTTGATATGCCATCACAGTATTCATAATAATAACTTACTCTTGAATACATATATTCTTTTCACAAACAGTTTAAGGTTTTGCTTAATATTCCAAACATAGCGAGCTATAGATATCGAACTATAAATATATAAATAATATTTCCCACGAAGTGGGCTATAGAATTACAATGAACCAATTTCATCTGTATACGATCACAGCAAGCTATAAGATATAAAGATAGTTACACATACTCACAATATGAAAATTAAAATAATATGCAAACAACCAACATCTATCATCCAAGAAACATTAGAACAAGCTGACCATGAAATAGTAAAAAGCCCACTTGAAACTCCCGATTTACTGATCGCTTATGGTGGAGATGGTACTATATTATATGCACTTAAGGAAAGTAATGGAACCATTCCGGTCCTGCCTGTCAGAGAAGGAAACTCTGTAGGCTACATAGCAGATATGAATCTAGAACAATTCAAACAAGCTATCTCATCATTAGATAAATTTAAAACAAAGGAACTATCAGCACTCGAATCTCTAGAAAACCACGCTGTCAATGATATAATTTTTGCAGGCACAATTCCCCGCTCAATCAAATTCAATATCTATCACAATGGACAACTTTTACTAAAACAAGTAACAGGTGATGGTATAATAATTTCAACCCCATTAGGCTCAACAGCTTACAACCTTTCAGCAGGTGGACCAATACTACTAACAAAAAACATTGTCATGACATTAAACAATCCACACTCTCATAAAAAACTCAGCTATGTTTTTCCTTCCACAGATTTAATCGAACTCCAACCAATAACAAAAGCTGAATTAATTTTTGACGGTAGAATAAGCGATAAAATAACACTTCAAGAAAATCAAAAAGTAATCATCCGCCTTTCTGATAAAAAATTCTTATTAGCAAAAATTCCCGACTTTGAAGAAACCGACCACCAGAAACGCACACGTCTAATCAATAGATGTAGTTTGTAAATTATCTCTTCTTATCATACTTAATTTTCAGATACGCTTGAAAGAGAACTGTTATTCCAAGAACAATATTATTCAAAATAATAGGTAACTCATTAATCAAAAAACCATAAACTAGCAGAAAAACAGTACTAAAAAAAGTAGCTAAAATCATTTTGAAAGATAGATCATCAACACTCTTAGTTCTATAGGACTTAATCACTTGGGGAATAAAACTAACCATTATAAAAATTCCACCAAGATACCCAAATAATTGAGGGAACCAATCCATAAAATCACTTACCAGTTCACATTAGCCAAATCAGTATCTAAATCCTGTAAATCAGAATCATCTACATCATCGTCCAAACTTTCCAAATCCCCAATTTGAGAATCTATCTGACTGTGATCCTCTGTACCATCATCAATCTCTTGATCTATAATTTCCGGAGCTTGACTAATACAACCAGATACAGCAACTGTCAAAACCATTATAACAAGTGTCATTCCTATTAACTTATTCATTTTCTTCCACCTCTGCTACTTCGTAAATCTCCCCTTCTTCCAAACCATAATCATCTGGATCATCTAAACCAATTCCATATTTTCCTATATCGTCAACAACATCCCCAATCAATCTAGAACCTTCATTCAAAAAGTCTCGTGCATTCATCAAAGACAATCTTAATTCATATGCTTCATCCCGCAAGCCACTTCCACTTACACTTTCTAAATGAACAAGATCTACCTCCACTTGTGCAATCACACTACGAGCCTCTTCTGTTTTCTGACTAAACAATTCCATATTTTCATCCATATCAGAAACATCTACTCCTTCTTCTTCCAACGATGCTAATGCATTATCAACTTTCCTCTCCATGTAAATAGCTCGTTCAACAGCATTTTTCATTTTCGTTGCCTGTAATTTAACACCATAATAATATGTTCTATATCGAACATTGCCCCACTCAGCCCGTATATCACTCACAATTTCAGTAAGTCCGTCTCGTGTCTCAACAAGATTCAAATTACTCTTCAAAGCATCTAACATGTCAATGTTATCATCCAACTCAATAATAATCGCCTGAGCATCCTCGTCATCCATTTCCTCAGAAGCAGATATTCCCTCTCGTATCTTTGTAATATAATTTATCTGCATCTCGACCATATCTTCAACATAATCTTTTCCTGTAACAAGAATTTCATTTCTAAGATTTTCACAAATACTTGAATCCCCACCACATTTTGACAAACGATTCTTTATGTCTGTAAATCCTGCTTTATTATCAACATAAGAATTTCTCGCACGATTAAAGGAACTTCTAGCAGAAGCCAATCGTGATAAAGAATTTGCCTGCACTTCCTCATCAACTTCCCTGTTCACAAAAGTTGGCTTTTCAACAATTTTCAAAACTCTTTCTGTCAACCAAGCTCTTGCATCTCCACTCTGCATTTCCAAAAGTTTTCTCTGTTGTGCCCGATTCAATGAAAAAAATTTCAAAGAATCTTCATTTGGTAAAGAAATCATAAAATCAGTTATTTTTCCCTCTTCCTCCGCTCTTCTAATCACATATCGATCGATCCTTTTCAATTTCCATTCAGCAACAACTTCTGTTACCTCTGAAGAAATAAACTGTCTCTCTCGCATAATTTTCGCGCCCACTCTAAAGAATATTTCACATTTTTCAGTAATATTATCTATTCCCTTACTTTCCAGAAAAGTCGCACAATCTACTTCTTCTGTTTGCAACGCTCTACATTTCTGTTCAGTATTCCGCACATCTGTATTCTTATTCAAATAATCAACACAAACCCGCAGTCGCGGTTCAACTTTTGCAAACTCAGCCCCAACCAATGGAACCATTCCAACAACCAATAACATTACTATCAAAATTGAAAACATCTTTTTCATTAAAATCAACTCCCTTTATACCATTACAATCCATTTTAGGCCTTATAAAACTAACGTAAACCACAATTACACCATAAAAACCAAATAATAAACACATCAAACAATCCATAAAGGATAAATAACACCTTCTACTTATTTCTATCTATGAATCCCATCGAAGTTAAGAACTTAACTAAAAAATTTGGAAAAAAAGACAATATAGAAATTGCATTAAATAATATTAACTTCACTGTCAAAACTGGAGAAATACATGGATTACTTGGACCAAATGGTGCCGGTAAAACTACAATAACAAATATACTTTCAGGAATACTACTACCAACTTCTGGTACTGCAAAAATTTTAGGAAAAGATGTTATAAAAAATTCCATAGAAATAAGAAAAAATATAGGAGTATGTTTCGGTGGATCACGATTTTATTACCCATTAACTTGTCAAGAAAACCTTAAATTCCACGCAAGATTACATGGAATGAAAAATCCCGAATTAGATAAAAGAATAAATGAACTTGCAGAAGAATTAGCTTTCAAATCTTTCATAAACAAAAAATTCGCAGATTGCTCAAAAGGCATGCGCCAAAAAATAGCCCTTGCAAAATCTTTACTACACAAACCAAAAATTTTACTCATGGATGAACCTACAATTGGATTGGATGTAGAAGTATCCATGATCATCAGAAACACATTAAAAAAACTATCCAAACAAGGAACAACAATATTACTAACAACACACTATCTAAGTGAAATAGAAGAATTATGCAAAAACATAACAATGATCAATAAAGGAAAAGTTATTGTAAAAGGAAAAATATCAGATGTAAAAAAGAAATTAAAATTTTCAGATAATATTTCATTTACAACAAACCAAAAAATCGACTTCATTTCAAAAATAAAAGGAATCAAAAGCTGGAAAGATTTAAACGGCGAAGTTATAATCCACACAAATTCCCCTGAAAAATTAATAGTCCCACTAATAAAACAATTAGAAAAAAGAAAAATAAAATTCAACGACTTACAAATAAACCCCGCAACATTAGAAGAAGTCGTATTAAAAATAATGAAAGAATGATCATATGTTAAATAAAATTTACGCATACTTAGAAAGAAATATACGCATGATAAGATCGGCGCCCGGTGAAATATTCCAGATAACAATCTGGCCATTAATCGGATTATTATCAATAGGATTATTGGGAAATTTTGTAGTAGGGACAGGCGCATCTACAAACACAATCGGTTTCATAATACTTGGAGTTCTTATCTGGAATTTCTTTTCTGTTTCAGCTAGAAGTATGTTTGTCGGATTTATGTATGATGTCTGGGATGAATGTTTAAAACACCATTTCACAAACCCTGTTCGTACAAGAGATTTCCTTTTAGGAAATGGAATATTCGCATTAACATCATCAATAATAGGTTTTATTTTAGTAGGCCTACTTTCAATCTACCTATTTAATTTTAATGTATTTTCAATTGGATTTTACTTAATCCCAGGATTATTCATAGTTTTACTTCATGGTTTGGCTGATGGATTAATAGTAAATTCACTTATTTTAAGAAAAGGTTATGGTTACCACTCATTGGGTTGGGCAATCCCAGGATTTGTTATGATTTTCTCTGGTGTATACTATCCAATAAACACACTTCCAGAAATAATGCAAAAAATTGCATTCTTTCTCCCTTCTTCCCATGCAATAGAAGGCTTACGAGGAATCATCGGATTATCAAACGCTGGAATTTCTGAATTTTATATAGGAATACCACTAGCAATAATTTACTTCTCAATATCAGCATGGATATTCAAAACATCAATAACAAAAGCAAAACATAATGGATTTATAACAAAATATTAAAACAGAAATTTTATTAATTATATCTATCAGATGTGTTAAGTATTTATCCTTCATACACCATCTATAAAAAGGTGATTTGATGGTACTTGAATATATTCCTTTAGTTTTCGCAGGTGGAGTGATTATTGCTTCTACAATAAAAATAGTAAAACAATATGAACGCGGTGTTAAATTCACATTAGGTAAATATTCTGGAACAATGAATCCAGGAGTAAGTATCATACTTCCATTTATTCATTCTTGGCAAAAAGTTGATATAAGAGTAAAAGCAGTTGATGTACCCGACCAAGACTGTATGACTCGAGACAATGTCTCTGTAAACGTCAACGCTGTTCTATACTACAAAATTTCTAATTCCGAAAAAGCAATTTTAGAAGTTGAAAAATATAATTATGCTGTTTCTCAATTAGCTCAAACAACTATGCGAGATGTTGTTGGTGAAGTTACTCTAGATAACCTTTTAGCAGAACGAGAAGATCTAAGCAAACGAATCCAACAAATAGTTGACAAAGCTACTGACCCGTGGGGAATTAAAGTTATTTCAGTAGATTTAAAACACATCGAGCTTCCTAACGACCTAAAACGAACAATGGCTAAAGAAGCTGAAGCTGAACGAGAAAAACGCGCTGTAATCATAAAAGCTGAAGGAGAAGTTACTGCAGCAAAAAACATGGGAAAAGCAGCTGATATCTTAGGAGATTCACCTGGAGCATTACATCTAAGAACACTTCAAACAATAAATGACATAAGCTCTGACCAAAGCAACACAATAGTATTTGTCACTCCTGTAGAAATCCTAGAAGCATTCAAAAGCTTTACGAAAAAAAGCAAATAACAAAATTAAATCTATTTTTCCTTAACCAACAAATACCCAAATGCTGTCACTCCCAAAATAATTCCTGCCACCATTACAGTATTCTGCAAACCAATTGTCACCGGAAGAATCCCAAATGCAATCATTGCTAAAATCACAGACGACTGTCTCACCAACCCAGTAACTGAAATAACAGTCGCTCTAATTTTCTTAGGAACAAATTGGTTATACAAAGCACCAAAAGCAGGCGACACACCACCACCCAAATCATAAGCAACAACATGCGCAGCTATCAAGAAAAACAAAATACGAACATCAGTAATTAAAGCTATTCCCAACACAGCCAACCCCTGTAACAAACTAAACAAAAACAAAGTTCTTTTCTTACCACCCAAAAACCTACTAACCTTGTGTGCATAATTAAGAGAAAAGATTGAGATTATTCCAGAAAGCGACAACGCATATCCAATAAACTGTGGTGGAAAACCATTATCAACAATATATGGCTGATATGCACTGTAATTCAACTGACCAGAAAACGACAAAAAGAATATCAAAACCGTTATCAGAAATATTTGTTTATTTCCCAAAACAAATTTAACGCCCTGCTTGGATTTTTTAAACGTATCTCTAAAGTTTTTCAAGATATTTACTTTCTTTTTCTTAAAGTAAATCTCATGTGTAAAAAACAAAACATATAATGTAAGTAAAAAAAATCCTGTTATGTTAGCCATCACAGCCTTATCATAACCAAAACCTACTAAATATCCACCGACAAAAGCACCTATAGAAAATCCTACCGAAGCAACACTACCTAATCTACCAAGAAGTTTTTCTAAATATTTAGAATACTTACTGTATTTAATTGTATCAACAACCCACGCCTCCATTGCACCTGACTCAAGTGTAAACGAAATCCCCGCCAAAAAAGAAAATATTACCAACCAAAAATAATTCCCCCCACTCAAAAGTATACCAAGATAAGAAACAGCTGTTAAAAAATATGACAACATAACAGAAACCCTTCTCCCATAAACATCAGCAACAGCCCCAGTAGGTATTTCAAACAAAGTAGAACCAACAGCACCTAACATTATCATAAAAGCGATCTTTGGGAAATCTAAACCAACACCCAAATAGTACAAAACCCAATAACCGCCCATAAACCCAACAGAAAGCCAGTAAAGAATTTTAATTACATAAAACTGCCCAACAGCATTTAATTCTTCCTTCAACCCAATTTTCATAACTACATTAAGATTTTAGCAAATTTAAACAAATATTTAAAATTCCAATCACTAAAGATATCTATGAAATCCAACTTAAACATTACATACAATATTAGAAAATTCTTTGGATACTTCACCGGGTCAAACAACAAATCCGCAGACTTACTACAAAACGCTTCAACCGCTCTACAAGAAAACATTGGAGAACCAAGATACAATCCAGAAAAATTAGCAGAGATGATTTATAATCAATCAACATTAAAAAAACCTATTTTCATACCTAAAAAATTACCTGAAGAAAAAGAACTTGTTTGGGTAGATATAGGTCGTTTAAGAGGTCATCTAAATAATAAGTTTGGAACAGGACCATATGAAAAAGAAAGAATCCTAGTAAAAGAAGCAACAACAAGAAATGATAACGAAGGTTATATTGTAAAAATTATTGAAGAAGATATAACACCTTTCTGGAAAAAAAGTTCTAAAGCAATTGCACCTACAAAATAATACTAAACCGGTTTTATTTCTATAGAAAATAATATTTTTTTCGCCGCCGTTTTTTATTCACACAAATAAAAAGGGCGATTATTTCCGCTTAACTAAAAACAACCCACCAAGAATAGCAGCCCCGCTTATTAACAACCATTCAAATCCAATCCCCGCAGTTTTAACCCCAACTGCAAACACAGAAAAGCTTCCTGTCTCAGCTTCAAATACAAGTGTATCTTCCCCACTCAAATAAATTGTTTCCAATTCTTCCCATCCGCTTTCTGTATCGTGCAAAAGAATTACAGAATTTTTATCTCGTTCCCCTAACCACTCACTATCAACCTCAAAACGAATTACTGCACTTTCAATTCCGATCTTCGCATCCACATCCAAATATTTATAAACATCATATCCACTTAGTTGCTCACCACCGACTGCAAACGCAGTTGGTACTTGATCCCCAGAATAAACCTCCACATTTAACCCAACAGATTCATAATTCCCATCAGGAACAATTGAAACACTTTGAACCCCCTCAACATCTGAAACATCTAAAACAACTTCTTCCCCCTTAACAACATTTGTTTTTTCTTCTTTCTTTTCCTCTTTCTGATCACCTATCAATTCTTTTTTCTCTTGTTTCTTATCCTCTTGATTTTCCGGCACATCTGATTCATCATTATCATTTCTATTTACACATCCCTTGTCAGCCATATCTACTTTACCATCTCCGTCATTATCTATCCTGTCATTACATTGGTAAAGTGTGTCTAAAGGAAGTAGTGTTAACGGAACAGCTTGACAAATTCCAGATCCACAAATCCCTGAAATACATTCATTATTATCTAAACAACTTATTCCATTTGAAAACGCATCATACAAAACATAAGTTTTATTTTCAGAAACATTAATAATAGAAACATCTGAAACTTGTGTATATGTTCCTGCATTCTGATCATAAACAACAATTATGCTTCCCCAACTAGTTTGATCAGTTGGAATATCATAAGATGTCAATGTGATTATTTTTGAAACTTGTAAATAATTTCTAACAATTGTTTTATTATACCAAGGCTGAACCGAATAACCATACTTTTGTATTTGATGTAATTCATATGATGTTAAATATTGTGTAGTTGGATGTTCAATAGCCATCCAATCTAAAAATTCATCAAGCATTTCAATATGAGTATCTCTCCAATCAATTCCAAAAATTTCAGAAACATAATTTAATCTATGTGTCAAATCAACAACAGCATCTCCTGCCTCAAAAGTAGAATTAACTTTTACTTTAGCTAATTCAACACTACTATAAGATTCACCAACTTGCCAATCAGTTCTATCCATCCGCTCATCGCCTGAATCCAAAACAGAAATACTATAATTCTGAGTCATATCAGAAATTTCAACAGTAATTCTAGAACTACTTGTTGAATTATAATAACCAATATTACTTCTTATTCCAATAAAACCATTGTCAACCAAAACCTCTAATGTTGTAAGATCTCCTCTATAATTAGGAGCAGCTGCATGTGTTCTAGGAACAAAACCAAATAAATTTTCAAATTGTTGCATTCCTTCAACAACACTTGCATTTTGTTTCGCATAACTAAACTGATCAACCATCCCATCCTGACGATTATACTCAGACTTTAATTGATAACTAGAATTTGTTCTTATTACTTTATTTTCAAAACCCTGAATAGCATCAGTATCACCATCTTGTAAAGCTTCTAACCACTCATCAGTATTTGTATGTGTTCTACCATGATAAATCGGATACCACACACCAGATCGATACCCTTCGTTATGTTTATCTAAAATATTTTCTCGCCCATCAACATTTTCTGTTAAATAACTAGAAACACCATCAGAAATATCATCACAAACATATTCAGTATACCCATTTACTTCAATAGCATCAAAATCAGGAATACATGTTATAATTCCAGGACTAATAACAGCATCATGTTCTTCCAAAACAGTAAACAACGCTTCTAAATCATTTTCAGTTTCTAGTGTATCATTTTTCCATTTTGCCATTATAAAACCAAGATCAGTTAAATTCTGCCAAGTTTCCATATCTCTTGTCTCCCAAAAAGAATAACTCAACCAATCATCAGATTCCAAAACAAAAAGTTTATGACTACCAATATTTGGTTCTCCACGAATTGTCAAATTAACATTTTCTTCAAGAGTAGAATTTGTATCACTTACTGAAAACTCATCGTGTGAAAACAAAATTGTATAATTATTTAAAGACTCTACCAAAGAAAAAATATCAACACTACCATCTGAATTTGTTATTCCTGTGTAAACAACTCCTGAAGAATTTGTGACAATTAATGCCGCCCCACTTATCGGATCATTATATTCATTGTACAAATACAATTCCATATTATAATTCACAGAAAACCCTATACTTGTCGATAAAAACACACACATCAACACAAACAATATCAATCGCTTCATAAGTAAAATCTCCCAAACAACCTATTTAACCTTTCCAAAAGTCCGTAAAAACCTTAATTATGTTCACAAAACAGCTCAGAAAACCTACATTCCCCTCTAAATCCTTGTAGTTACCACCGGCTTTTCACCGACAATTATCGTATGCTCTGATTGAGCAACTGGTGCAGAATCCTTCAAAACCTTGTAAGCATGCAACCCTCCCAACTTAACTAAATTATTCAAAACTATCTGAGCTTTCAAACCACCATATTCTTTTTGCACCCAACGTTTAGCAAAAGGCAATCCTTTCCATTCATTTTTAGCCATTTGTAAAACCTTCCTTGCTGTGAAATCGCGAACAGGAACATCTCGCACAAATTTAAAAATCAACGCTGGATCAACATCTCTAACCATCCCTCTCCCCGTAGTACAAAATGGCTCACATGCAACAACTTGCCCCTCTGTAAGCACTAAATTTCTCAACGGACTATTTTCAGAGACAGGAACATTCGGAATCGCCGGAACAGCATGAACATTCCATTGTTCCAAACCATGTCCAGTTAAATTCCGTATAGGATTAAATCCAAATTCCTTTGCAACATTTTCAATTACCTCAGAAATTTCCACTATCCTTCGCTTAGGTGTAAACAGTGGAATCGCCTCTGATAACATTTTTTCAGAACATTCAATCAATTCATCTTTCCCATCAGATTTGATTGTAACTGCAGTATCCCCAATATAACCATCAACATAAACCCCAACATCTATTTTTACATAATCCCCATTTTTAACAACCAACTCATCTTTCAAACTCGGCGTATAATGTGCAGCCACTTCATTCAAAGAAATATTAATTGGAAAAGCTACCTGTCCCCCAAGTTTAATTATTTCTGCCTCCACTTTCTCAGCAATCTCTTCCACACGAACTCCAGTGTTAACCAAACTCGCCCCTAAATCTCTAGCTTTCGCTGCAATTTCCCCAGCACGTTTATAGTTTTCAAGAATTTCTTTTTCCATAATATTCATCCTCACCAATATAACAAAGGACTATAGATATCTATCTCACAATCCACTTCTTCCAAAGCATTATCTCATAAACTACCCAACCCAAAATAATTGCAAATGCACCAAACGCAAGCAAATCATATGTAAATTGTGTAATCATATACAAATTTGCTAACACTGCAATTCCAGCTAACACTGGGAAGTTTCCAATATTAACAGGAACTTTAAACTCACGAGCAAAATCAGGAAGTTTAAACCTCAAGAAAATTAATGCTAAATTAACAAACAAGAAAGTTGTAAATGCAAACAAATCAGTTGCCTGCGCAATAACTTCAATCGGCCAAAAGATAGCCAACATTGTTAATCCACCAATCATAACAATCGCATTAATCGGTGTTCCCCTAACTTTATCTATTTTTCCTAACCACCGCGGCATTGATCCATCTCGAGCCATTCCACAAACCATTCGAGATTCAACAATCAAGAAAATCAAAACAGTATTTCCTGTCGCAAACAATGCAATCAACGAAAACAAAAACGAACTTCCCGGAAGTGCAGCATCAGCAACATCTGCAATCGGTGCAGTACTTTCCCCAAGTATTTGCCAATCTAAAACCGAAACAGCAGAAATTGAAACCAAAATGTAAATTATAGTTGTAATCGCCACAGAAAGTATTAACGCCTTAGGAATTGTCCTAACAGGATTTTTCATTTCCTCTGAAACATTCACAATATCCTCAAAACCAATGTACGCAAAGAACACTAACAACGACGCAGCCATAACTCCACCCACTCCATTAGGCATCTCCATCAAATCAACACTTCCCATATAAGGAATCGCCAAAAGAATAATCAAAATTAACCCAACAAGCTCAATCAATGTAAAAATAATATTCATTTTTGCAGATTCTTTGATTCCCCAATAATTCATAATACTCATTCCCACTATGAGAATTCCTGCAGCCCAGAGCTGCGGCACTCCAGTAACAGCTTCAAAATATCCTCCGAATCCTAAAGAAACAACAGCTGACCCAATAGTCGCTGTAATAATTATAAGCCACCCAACCAAGAAAGCAATCCGTTTACTATCAAATGCCTTCACAGCATATGTATATTCAGCGGCTTCTTTCGGGAATAAAGTACCTAATTCAGCATAACTCAGCCCAGTCAATGAAGCAATAATAGCTCCAATAAAAAAACTCATCCACAAAGCAGGCCCAGCCAATCCAGCAGCCTTTCCAATAAGTGCATAGATACCCGCACCAAGAATTATCCCAACACCGTATGCTGTGGCTTCCAAAAGCCCTAACTCCCTTTTTAATCCGCTTTTACTCAAAATTAACACCTATATCCATTATTACTCTTATCGATACTTATATATACCTACTTTTAATAATTATGTATATGCCAAGAAAGCGTTCAGTAATAGCAGCAGCTCCTATGGCCGACATTCTTAGAATGGCTGGAGCAGAACGAGTAGCAGATGATGCAGCTAAAGCAATGTCAGATGTTCTTATGGATAAGGCTTCCGAACTTGCTCGCGACGCAGTCCGATTAGCACAACACGCAGGACGCAAAACAGTAAAGCGCGTAGACATTGATCTAGCAAGAAAAAACTTGTAAAATTCTAAATATTTAACAAAATAGCGTCAGCTATATAATATTTCTGCGAAGCATCTATAGATATTATTCCGAACGTAGTGAGCTATAAATAAAAAGGTGTATTTAAAGATTGGTCCCCAAGAGAAAAAAATGACTAATATAATAAAATTAAATGAATCAGAAGCTAACCAACATTTCATAGTAGCATTAAAGATTCAACAATATCTAAGAGACAAACACGGAGACAATAATAAAATAGATGTTTATTTAGACAACAGCAATCCAGCTAATAGATATCCTAACCGAGCAATTCTAAGCCCATCATTTCCAACCCCCGGCATACAAGGAGATCGTTCTAATGACTGGAATCATTTTTGGCATATCAAATCACAAAAACTAGCAGAAAAAACAGAAGGTTTAACTTACGTTCCTATAACAACATCTGGTAGTGGAACATCTTATTCATATAGATTCATGATAGAATGCCCTGAAAATTTATCATTCGTACACTCCAGAAGCACTGAAGTGGATCATAGAAGAGTAGAAGTTTTTGCATGTGAACAAACTTTCGCAGAAACAACATTCAAAAAAGTTAGAGCATGCGAACAACTCGATTACTTTGTACAAGTTCTTTCAAATTTCTCAGATTCATATCATAAATTACTTGAATATGAAAAAGATAAAAGATTGCGCCAAAGAAAAGAAAGATTCGCAGAATGGGATCATGAATCAGAATAATAATTAAAAACTAGATAATAATTATGACTAAAACTAAAAGAAATTTTATCAAGAAAAAAAAAGTCGTAGAATATAGAGAAAAATTAATAGGATATAAAAAACAAATAGATGCTGAAATCATACTAAGAACTTTCGAGTACAAACCAACAGGAAAAACAGGAATTTATGGACAAGGTGTAGCAATGACAGATACAAATGATGATAGAACACAAACACACCTAGAAGGATACAAATTCACTCGATACAAAAACGGAAAAGATGAAATTGATTTAGTCAATTTAACTTGCAACCATCCATATCATTGGACAACAATGAGAGTATTGGACAGCAGTAAAAGTTCCAAAACAGCAAAATAAAACTAACAAAGTTTTTCTTTTCCCAGGGATTTTCTTTTTTTGAAAAAGAAAAGGCCTATCCAATATACCGTGAACTTGATTCAATGCTTTTTCCAGTAGACTTCTTAACAGCTTTCTTAGCTTTCTTTTTCTTAGGAACACTTATCTTCCCAAACTTTTGTTCGTAATTTTTAACATTATTTTGCAAAGTCTGTAAAAAAACTTTCGCCATACCTGGATCCATCATTATCGCATTATGCCTAACGAATAATGTCTGTTGCATCCCACCACCAATATTATCAAATCGCGGTGTTGTTTGCGAAAAATCCATCACAAATTTATTCGGGCCATGGCTAATAGTAACATTATCTGTGAAAAATGAGTGTTCACCATGATCAACATTTACATTCATACGCTTTTTTTCCATACATACCAACTCCATTTATCAATCATTACTTAGTTTTTCTTTTCCCTAGGGTTTTCTTTTTTCTAAAAAGAAAAGGCTATCCTATGTGCCGATCTCTATACCGATCATCTTCTTCCTCTTTAACTTTCGCTTTACGAAGTTCACTAACAATTTTGTTATACTTCGCATACATATCTTTACTTATCGAAGGTTTAATCACACCAAATGCAGTATCAAAGTTTTTCTTAACAACTTCTTTTGCATTGATATTCTCTCGCAAAGCAGCTAATCCGGCTTCTTTCACAAGCGCTTCCAAATCTGCTCCACTATAACCTTCTGTGTTCTTAACAATATCATCTAAATTAATTTTCTTCATTGGCATTTCTTTTGTGTGTATATTCAAAATTTCTTGCCGTGTTTCATAATCAGGTGCGGGCACATAAATCAATTTATCAAATCTACCCGGTCTCATCAATGCAGGATCAATCATATCTGGTCTATTTGTTGCAGCTACTACCACAACTCCTTCCAAACTTTCAACACCAGACATTTCTGTTAGCAATTGTGAAACTAACTGTTCACTAACACGACTACCTTGTCCTCCGCCCCTTCTTGGAGCCATTGAATCAATTTCATCGAAAAAGATTATCGCAGGTGCTACTTGGCGAGCTTTTCTAAAAATGTCCCGCAATCTTCTTTCACTTTCACCAACCCACTTAGAAAACATTTCTGGACCTTTAACTGAAATGAAATTTGTTCCAGTTTCATTTGCCAATGCTTTTACAATATGAGTTTTACCACAACCTGGCGGACCATACATTAAAATTCCCTTAGGTGGTGTAATACCAAGTCGTTTGAATGCTTCAGGGTTATCCAATGGCCATTCAACTGCTTCCTTCAAAGCAGATTTGACATTTTCCAATCCGCCAACCTCGTCCCATTTAACTCGTGGAATTTCAACCAAAACCTCCCTCATAGCAGAAGGCTGAACCATTCTCAAACCATATTCAAAATCTTTTGTACCAACTTTTAATTTTTCTAAAACATCAGCTGGAATGTTATCATTTTCTTTCAAATTTGTAATATCTGGTAACACTCTCCTTAACGAAGACATCGCAGCCTCCTTTGCTAACGCTGACAAATCCGCACCAACAAAACCATAAGTTCTATCAGCAAGTTCATCTAAATTAACAGCTTGTAAAGGCATGTTACGTGTATGGATTTGCAAAATTTCTTTTCTACCTTTCTTATCTGGAACGCCAATTTCAATTTCTCTATCAAAACGTCCAGGCCTTCTTAACGCCGGGTCCAAAGCATTCGGTCTATTAGTTGCAGCAATAACAACAACCTTCCCTCTTTGTGACAAACCATCCATTAAAGAAAGTAATTGCGAAACCATTCTACGTTCAACTTCACCATGAACCTCCTCCCTCTTAGGTGCAATAGCATCTATTTCATCAAAGAAAATAATTGACGGTGAATTTTTCTCAGCATCTTCAAATATTTTTCTTAAATTCTGTTCACTTCCACCATACCATTTAGAAACAATTTCAGGACCAGCTACTGGAATAAAATGTACACCACTCTCATTTGCTACTGCCTTTGCTAATAAAGTTTTTCCAGTTCCTGGAGGACCATGTAGTAAAACACCTTTAGGTGGATCAATTCCTAACCTATCAAAAACTTCAGGATGTCTTAATGGAACCTCAATCATTTCTCGAACCTTAGGAACAACATGTTTCAATCCACCAATGTCTTCATATGTTACAGAAGGAATTGTCATCTCATCTACATCTTTAGCTTCTGAAAGCAATTCCAACTCAGTTGCTTCTGTTATCTGAACAATATCTCCTGGTTTAGCTCCGACAACAACCAACCGTGTTTCTCCACCCATAGGTATGAAAACTTCTTGCATACTAACTCCAAAAAATTCTTCAAACGGATCATCACCGCCTCGTTTGAAAACGGGATTTGCAATTATAACATCTCCTTTAACCATAGGCCTTAACATTAAATTTTGTTTTATCAAGTTAGGAGAAATATGTAAAATTAAATTTTGTTGAGCAGGAGCAAGTTTCACAAGTTTAGCTTCCTTTACATCTGCTTTTCTCACTGCAATAACTTCTCCAATAGATGCACCAGCATTCCGCCTTACTAACCCATCCACTCTAACAAGATCCTTACCAACATCAGCCGGGTACGACCTAACAACAATAACACCGGTTTTTCTTTTCCCTTCTAATTCTAAAACATCCCCCTCTCTAACACCCAACTTTTTCATATTATTAGAATCGATTCTAGCAATACCTCTACCAAAATCTTCTCTTCCAGTTAATTCTCCGACTCGCAATTTAAAACTATTATCTACCATATTATTCCACCTCAACATTTCTTTTCTTATTCTGTTTCAACTTTGGTAAAACTATAATCAAAGTATCTTCAATAAACTTCGCGCGAACTTCGTCCTCTTTTATTTCTACTGGTAATCGAACACCACGCTTAACTGTAGATGAAGAACTTGTTTGACTATAAAAATTTTCTTTACTTTCAACTTTCTTATCCCCTTTCTCTATTGAAATCTCAACACTCCGTGGTGTAACATCCAACTTAATACTTTTCTTATCAACACCTGGCATCTTAGCTTGAAGTACTAACTCTTTTCCAGTATCTCTCATACTTATCGGTATCCCAACATTAATTTTTGGCACACCAACTCTCACATTAAACCTAATTGGTTTTCTAACAGGACTAGCAAATCCTCTCATAAAACTTTTCCCAAACATTTTACTAACCATACCCAACATAGATTTCATTTGTTTGTCCATGTCATCATCACCAGAAAAAGGATTCACTACTTGTCTCTTAACAATTCTTTTAACTTGTTTTGGTTTTTCTTCTCCCTCAAACCAAAGTTTTCTTTCTTTTTCCTTTTTAGTAATTTTCTTTTCAGACATTTTATCACCTTATTCGATACGAACACTTCGCTTTTCTGATTTTATCTTTTTTAATTCTTTCCCGCCCAACAAAACAATAAACTGTTTAAATTCAATTTTCTCTTGCCACTCCTCGAAAAATTTCACAACTTGCCCTGCATTTTCCCTAGCAACAATAAAAACCGAATCATCAACTTTGATATGTGGAATAACATCCAGTAACCCATTCCTTCTATATATGTATTCTCCACCTTTCCGTCTCACAATCTGTTTCCGCCCATGCAATCCTGCAAAAAACTTATTCCGATCACTTGGCGAATCAAACGCCTTACTATTACAACTATAATTGAATAATACTGCCTTTTTCTGCTGTTTGATGTTCACTTCCATAATATTACCTCATATTACTCCTAACCAATTTCACCGAGGAGCTATAGGCATCAACCATACACACCCTCTTGATTTTTAGGATTGGAGGGTTAGTATATAGCTACATACTAATTAGTATATTAGTACACACTAAACTATATAAAGCTATCGGATAGGAAGGCGTTGTACAAAAACCCCGTTTTACACAAAAAGTCATTTAAGAATTTAATTATACTATTATATTCTATGGAAATTGACTTTGAAAAACTTTTTAGAAACATAGCCGTAGAAAATTCATTATTGGTTATTGGGGCTTTATCATTGCTAATTTCAATTTACAATGAATATTTATTAGGTATAAAACTCGGTTTTTCGTTTATAATATTTGGAGGAATTATCAGATTTTATAATCTCAACATACACAAAGGAATTTTACACAATTATATGGAAAAACCAAGATACAGATCTGACCTACGATCATATTCTGATAAATGGGGAAAATGTGTAGATATACCAGGATATGATATCCCGTTTAAAGAATCATGGTATATAGAATTAATTGATTTTTTTTGTTGTTTAGCAATATTATCACTCTTTGTATACATATTCAATTTGATAATCACTGGTGTATTATAAATCAGTAATTTTCTCGAGAATCAATACGCCTAACATATCATGTGAAAATAGTACAGACTTTACAAATTAAAAGCCCAGATGTAAATATTATTCACACAACACTAAATTTTTGTTCTGCCCTTACCATATCATCAATAAAAACAAAATCTTGAATAAACGAAACTGCTGGTTTATCGTCGATTCTATCTATACAAAATTCCATTCTATGAGCATCAGCACATTTCTTATAGTTCTTATAATCAAAATCTGTCTTTGAATGAATACAACATATTCTACCAATATTTTTTGATAACCCAACATATTTTGACGAAATCAATTTAAAATTTAAAGAATCCGCAATTGGTTTTATTTTTTTAATTTCTTCCTCAGAAGTTTCTTTATCAATTATACATTTAGCATTTTTTTTCAATCGTATTCTATTATGTGTTTTATCTATCAATGGCTGTTCCTTAGAAATTGCAAAAAACAAATCACCAACTAAAAAAATATTAGGATCACTATAAAATTTATATTTACTAATGTCCCTAGGTTTTCTTTTCATCCCTATCAATCTACCTTTATCTTACCATTTTTTATAAGAATATTCAATAAAGCTTTTGCTTCAAATGGATTCAAATCAAATTCATCCATAATCTCAGTAGTAGAAACATATTTTTTTTCAATAATATATTCTAATGCCCGATCTTTCAACAATTCTATTTTATTATTTATTTTATCGACACCAGTCATTAAAATACCTCTAGAAGAACTAAGAGGAAAATTAAAACCATTCTTCATTAATAAACTAAAACTTTTTTTATTTGTATTATGTTGTAAAAACATATTCACACCTACTATACTATAATTTTTCTATTCTCGCTGAAAGTTTATCTGAAATCTCTTTAGACAAATCCAGAAGTTCTTTTGCTAGATCATCTTTTTCATCCGCTGTAATATCAAAAAGGTTCACAAGCTTTCTACCCAATAAAGAAGATTTCATAAACAATGTAAAGAAAATTTCTTTTTCTTCTGATGTCATATTTTCCATTATTTTATCTATACTCATAGGATCAAACTTAGCTTGTCTTATAATTTGATACTGCTCTGGATATTCTCTTTCAATATCAGCTAACTTCTTTACTGCTTGTGCTGAATTTGTTATATAATCCGAATAAAAATCTATTAACTTTAATGAAAATTCTTTTTTCTTAGAATCGTCTATTTCATTACTACTAGAAGTTTTTTCTGTCATTGTTTCACCTTCCATAATTATATTTTAACAAAAGTGTTATATAAAGTATGTTCTACGGATTATCTTCTTCTGTCCAACACTTTATATGCTTATTCATATCGTCAAAGACCATCATCTACGATTTTCTTGATAAGGTGACTTTGACTACGTGATCTGTCTATCTAATTGCCTAAGTGTTCTCAAGGTGTTCCCTAAGTGTTGCTAAGGTGTTGCCCATGTGGTACATAACTAGAGCTCCTTCCCCATCAAACCACACCAACCCCCAACAAATACAAAACACCAATCAACACCGGCTGATGAAGCAAATAAATCAACAACGACTTCCGCCCTAAGAAACAAAACAATCTCACAATAGATATCTTCTCCAAGACAGGAATATTAAATTGCCGTGTATAATTCCTATACATCGTTTTACCAATAAACATCCCAATCAAAATCAACCCAAACCACGGAAGCAACGGAAAATAATCAACAAAAAAATCACCCTTATGCATAAATCCCAACCAAAACAACCACGAGAAATCAAAAGTAAAATTTTCCAAATACAACCCAAGAACTACAAAAACAACACCGACAAAAAGATTAGCTCGATAACGTTTTAAAAACAAACACGCCAAAATAATCGAAACCCCAATAAAATGCAATATTCCAAATATGATAAAATCATCATGTATGAAAATCCATGTAACAAGCGTAATTATTAATCCCCATGAAAATATTTTCAAACCCCGTTTAACATATCGCGCATATGTCGCTTTCCATTTTTCCTGCTTTATCTCAGCCCGAGAAAAACTTAATGTTAAAGAAACGCCAACCAACAAAATAAAAACCGAAGCAGTTGTACGTGCAAAATATCTCCAAAACCCAGAACTCACTTCAATCGAATACACTCCAAAATAATTCAAATTATATAACAAGTGGAAAAATATCATCATAACTATTGCAATTCCACGCAAAAAGTCAATTTCCCAAAATCGCTGTTTTAATTTTTCCCCAAAAACTTCCTGATTAACCATATCATTAATTAGATGTTTTATTAAAAAACCCAAGAAAAAAAAATCAAAAACTACTATTCCACAATTTACTAATTCTCATATTCTTTTCTTTCTGCACGCCTTCTTGCTGCACATCTTATTGCAGATTCCCTTTGTAATATTTTTGCTCTTTTTCTACTTTCTATCCGACGCTGTCTAATTGCAGTTGGTTCACCATATCCACCTATTCTCTTAGCTTCTTCACTAAGAGGTTTGTCTGGTCCACCAGAACCCAACGGTTCATCAAGATCAATATTCAAAACACCAGCATAAATCTCTCTTCGTGTTTCTGGCACAGTCCCTATTCCCATTTCTACATCACGTTCATGTGAACACCCAATGCAATATCTTCCACTAGATTCAGTTTCAACTTCAACATATGCACCACAGTCATCACAATTCTCAAATTCAGCGTCATATTCTGATCGTGTATCAATATTAGATGTAATACTAAACAATATTTCATTTTCATTATCATTTGACATAACAATTATTACCATTTCATTAGGCATATAACCAATCCAATCAGTTTAAGGAAAAGCTTAACTTACTTGTATCCTGTATATACCCGCTAAAAACAAACCTAAAATATGGTCAGAAAAATATTCAATCGTAATTTTTTATACAGATTATTAAAGATGAAAACAGTTGGGTATCCATTTCCACAAGAAACAAAATACAAAAAACTGAAAACAGGTGGAAGATACGGACATAAAAATTTTCCATTATCCAAATACGCTATAGATTTTGCCATTCCACTAGGAACACAAATAATAGCATCAGAAGACGGAATAGTAATAGCGGGAAATTTTAATTCGTACAGTTACATTCATCCCAAACACATCAAGGACATACCAATAAAAACAGCAAAATGGTTAGCAGAACAAACAACAAACTGTGCTATACTACAACATTCAGATGGAACTTATTCAGAGTACTGTCACCTAAAAAGAGAGAAAACAAAACTAAAATCAAGACAAAAAGTAAAAAAAGGTGATTTACTAGGTCATACTGGACGATCTGGTATAATGTCTCAGCCCCACCTACACTACAATAGAGTAAAAGAAATAAATGGAAAACTCCAAAGCATTCCAACATATTTTGAATAATAATATTTCTCGCGTAGCGAGCTATAGATATTATCTATAGTTATTCTAAAACAATCGTATCCCACTAGTTTTCTCTATCCCTTTATTTGTCAACTTAAATTCCACTTGTCTATCTTCTTCCACAGACCGAGCCTTACGAATTATCGCATATCGATGAGAAGTTTGCCCCGCATCCATAAGTTCAACCAAATTCTTACTCCACCATTTAACAATATTTTTCGCAGAAAGCTCTAACCTTCCAGAAGCAATATCATCATAAACCTGATTAGTAATCAACACAGGAATCATCTGATCGCGTGCAATCTTTGAAAGTACAGACAACTGCGTAGCTAGCTCGCGGTTAACTATCTGATAATTTTCATCATCTATTGTCAACCTCCAAAGTGCTGAAATAGAATCTACAACAACAAGTCCAATTTCCCCCTTACAAGCATCTTCAACCTCCCTAATAGATTTCTTCTGTTCCCTCCAGTCTTTAGGATTCAAAAAAACAATTCGGTCAGTATAATATTTCACTTCTTTCGTTCCGATTTGCTCCAACCTTTCCAAAGAAAAACTCCCTTCAGTATCAACAAACACCACTTTCTTCCCAAAATCAACACAAGCCACTACAGCAGAAATAACAACATTTGTTTTCCCGCTCGCACTCGGCCCATAAAAATTAGTTATACACCCGCGTTCAAGTCCTCCGCCCAAAAGATCATCAATCGGCTTAGCAATAGAAAGTCTTGTCATTCACGATCTATAGTGACGAATAGATAAATAACATAATATTAGCCTAGCCAATTTAGCCACTAGCACATACCAATGCTTAAAAATCTTACGCCCCATCTCCCCGTATGGTTTTACTCTCATTACTCGGTCTAATAGAAACTATAGTAGCAACCCATCTAATGTGGCCTTTCATACCACAAGAATGGCTTCTATACATAGCAATATTCTATTTTCTAAAAGCTTTCTCTTCCTTCCTAGGAAGCTTTATGATGGGATTCATCTGGGAATTCATGGGATTAGTAGACCTTCTGCTCGTAATCGCAATCATCCTAGATATCAACATCCCATTCCTATGGCTAGCACTTCTAATCAAAGGGATCTTCTCTTTCGTATCAGGTCTAGGAAGTATGGCTTAATAGCTTGAACGAAGCGAGCCATAAATAATATTTCTAATGATATTTCTCGCAAAACAAGCTATAGACACATTATAAAAAATTAAGATAAAAACCAAAGTTTATATACCGGCTTTACCAATTTATTTCTGAAGGTATAGGGAGGTTGGTCATAGTGATAACACAATTAGGTAAAAAATCTACCAGAGGGCAAATTATAGAAGTACTAACAGAAGAATTTCCATTAACAGCTAAAAAAATATACAATAAAATGAAAGCTTCCGGTTCCGGAGTAACATATCACGCAGTATATGACCGAATCTCAGAACTTATCAAAGAAGGCGTATTGAAAAAAGTAGAATTACAATACATGATAAATCCAAAGTGGATAAGCAAAATGAACAACAACCTAAGCAACATGATAATAAAATATTCTCATATGTCAGACGACAAACTTTATAGAGGAATACAAAATCTTTCATCTGCCTCTGTCGTAACATTTCATTCATTCAAAGAGCAAATCGATTACATAAAAAAATACAAATACAATATTCTAAATGAAAATGAAGGCCAAAAAATAACAATTTGTTGGATGGCAGATCACTTACTAGCAGCAATAGTAAATCTTGGAGACCGTCCATTATTCTATGAAACAACAAAACAGAAAAACCTAGAACACTTCACACTAGTAAAAGGAAACACCTCATTAGACAAAGCGATACTAAACTTCAATAAAAAATTCGGCATAACTAAAATGAAGATCGGTGTAAAGGGAACACTTGACATAAATGTCGGAGTCTACAATGACACAGTTTTCTTATTCATGCACCCACAAGATTTAATCAAAGATGTAGAAAAATTCTTCAAAGCAACAAAAACAATAGATAAGATGAACATAAAACAACTTAACAAAATATTAAACAAGAAAACAAGCATCCACGTAATAATAATAAAAGAACACGACTTGTCAGAATATTTCACACACTACATAAAAGCATTTTTCAAGAAATAAATCATTACATAGGTTTGGAAAAATATTCCTTAATATTTTGTGGAAGATTTCCATTTACAAATTTTTCAAAACCCTTACGATCAAAATAAAACTGCAACTGTGCAGCTGCAAATCGTGAATTTGAAAGAGTGTTCCCACCTAAAAACATAAACCTATCCTTTTCTCCCAAATAATCTTCTATTGCAGTATTGATTACAGAATCACCACATGGATCATCTCTTGCTCGTTGTCGCAAATGGAAAATATCACCCTTCCCCTTAACAACCATTCCCTCACCAAAATCAAGACCATAATTCTTAGCTATTTTCTTAGCCAGTCTACCTTTAAACTGATCGAGTCTTTCAGAAAAAACAGGATTATAAAAATTCGGAAAACCTGTAGTTATCAACTCAACCACTCTCGGTATTCCTGTAACAACAACAGAACTATCATAATCTTCCATAAATGCAAGACCATTAAGAACACCTAACGCACCATCTCTAAAAGGTTTTCTTGCTCCAATAGAACGTAACCGAAGTATTTTTTTACCATTTAAATCTTTAAATTTATCATCTTCCAATGTCTTGACTTCATAATAACTCATACCAACTGGTTCGCCTGTATCAACTCTATGAACAAACATTGTTTTACTCTCAAGTTTCCTTCCACCATATTCCCTTCGAAGCTCAGCTTCTATCTCTTCTTCATCACCATCATAAATTTCAGAAGCCAAATCAACCACAGTATCAATTTGCACATCAGTCATAATCCCACCGGGTACAGTTGTAAGATAAAATGGTACACGTTTTCCATCTTTTTCTTTCTCAAAATACAACCCATGCCTGTCTATTTTCCCTATTATTTCACTTGTTTTGCCTTCTCGTAAAGCATAAATCAAATCTTTAGGAGTATAATGATTTTTAGGAACATCTATTGGCTTTGAATCAAATTTAGGGAATTTTGTCATAGCTATCAGTACACAAAGCTTTATTTTTTAGACATATAACCTTCCAAAAAGTTGAGGTTTTCCTTAAAGTGCTTGAATTTGTTATATACCTACCTAATAGCAGGTATCTAGTATGAAGGTCAATAAGGAAAAACCTATTTTAGCAAATATTCAAGCTAAGGTGAAACAAAATATGGAAAGAATTTTACAATGTAACGCTTGTCAGAGCAATCTATTTCATTTAATCAAGCTAGGAAAAAAGCAAATAATTGAATGCTCAGGCTGTAAGTCTAAAACAGAAATGAAAAAGTAATATCATATCATGATATCTAGCCAGACCAATTTAACCAAGGATTATAGATATCAAACATTCACGAATCATGCTCAATAACCAGAAACAACTAACACCATAAGTTATTTGATTAACACCAACCTTCCGGGTCGGCAAATTTCTTGCTGACCCACTATTTCAATATTAGCTGTAGCTATAGATAATACTAAAATAATACTAAACCGATTTCACTTGTATAGAAAATATTTCTGAGACAATAATCCCTTTAAATCTTTCAGTTTCATAAAAACTGTATGCTAGATGATGATAAAAAATTAAATAAAATAAAATTCTTTAAAAGTCAAGGCTACAGACAAAAAGGATGTAGAATACAAGTTGCTTATCTAGATGGTGATAAAGAAAGATATGCACTTCTAAAAACTGGAACAGAAGTAACTGTTAATGGACAAATAGAAAAACTATATCAGCCATGCAGATTTGAAAAAAAAGACAATATAGAAAAAGCGCCTATTTACACACGAACAGAATCCGGAATAGAAACTTTAAGACAATTACAGGATCTAGAAATAATACATGCAAAAAGCGGAAACATAATAATTGACAAATAAAAACAAAAGAAGCTATTCTTTATTTTCTAATCCATCCATTTCTTTAACAACTTCTTGTAGGGTTTCTAAAAATTTAATATGATATTTCAAAACACCTGGAAGTCTTTTAGTAACCTGTAAAACCTTTCCTGTTTGTATTTCTAATTCAACACCGCTAGGATGTTTTCCTTTTATTTCAACATAAGGAACATTTTCAAGTCCATCAACATCTCTTCTACCAAA
>Ga0233431_1001382_pt1 | contig 42457 bp, 36 predicted proteins | sample SI_118_April2016_FD_179867 | JGI IMG/M metagenome (GOLD analysis project Ga0233431, IMG submission 179867) | Seawater microbial communities from Saanich Inlet, British Columbia, Canada - SI_118_April2016_200_MG | ecosystem: Environmental > Aquatic > Marine > Inlet | place: Canada: British... | reverse complement strand
CTCCACCACCACCGCTGGTTTTCAAATCATCCCAGAATACTGCTACCATTGGAGATGCACCGCCGGCGCCAGGTACAGGATAATTTCTGAATGAGGCTAAGTCAGACTCACCAAAGGAAATCCAACCATTTGAACACACTGAAATCTCATCATAATCAATGCCATAGAAGCTGAAGGTAAATGGTAAATCAACCACTGTTGTCCATGTACCAGATGAAATTGGCTCTCCATTCCCATTATCATTCATTCCCAATGATGTACCATCACCACCATACCCAGGGTCAATTTCTTCCCAATCATAAACCGGCGCCAGGCTATAGCCCAAATCACCGGAATCATAAATATAATAACCATGAGCATCTGGACCCATTGGATCATTGACATCCGCTTCACCAACCTGTAATTTCAAAAACTCAGTTGAGTCATATCCGTCACTGCTTTGGATTCGTACTTCCATATTATATATTGATCCGCTGACAATATCATCTGAGGCAGTCACCAGCATTGTGGTTGAAGATGAGCCATATTCGCCAGGTGATAAATCGCCAAACTCCAGATATCCATCAGTTATTTCAATCAAACCAATATTGGAGGTAACTTCAATAAATAAATTAGCGGCAGTCAAATCTCCTGAATTTGACATATCAACTTCAACTTCCCTTGTCATACCAGGGGTGATCATATTGGCACCCTGTACATCATATCCAACCAAATTTATAAGTGGTGCATGTACATTGAGATGAACATAGGAAAACCACTGATTTAATGAAGAGTCATTTATGGATATTATCATACCCAGCTCTTCCAAATGCATTAGAGATAGATCACCTGATAATTCAAATTCTGCTATTACCATGTTACCTACATCAAGAGACCCAAGTTCAACATCTCCATTTAGAAGTTCTATTTTAACAGATTCGACTTCAAGATGAGCCTGAAGATCAACGAGATTTTCGGTGCCAAGATTATGAATTGGAACCTGTAGTAAAATAGTTTCACCAGGATTGAAATCACCATTTCCATTACCTGAGTCATCACCAATAACAATATTTTCATTATCTATATTGGCAATAGGTCCATCGTTATTAATTTCAAATTCACCTTCATGTGGTATAAAGTTTCTTTTGGTAATTGTCAGGTCTACCGTGCCGGAGTAGGTTAAATCATCAATAGCGATAGAAACATTTCCCCATTGATCGGTAAGGTATGTGACAAATATTTCATCATCATCAGAGACAAGCGTTACCCAGGCATTTTCTACTGGATTGCCATCATCGCCCATAACTGAAACATCAATAAAATTAGTACCGATACCAATATTTTCAGGATAAACAGCATCGATGGCCATTGGCGTATCTGTCCAAAGATGGAGAGCAGGATCACCCATAAGATTATTCCAATGAGTAAAAATACTCACCTTATTTGAAGGATTGGCAGGATAGGTTTGATATAGAGCTAGTTTTCCGTTTGCCAGGGCTGCCCCAGCAGTTTTTAGATCTTTTGAGAAGATGCCGTCATAAATACCCATATCGACTATATTGTTGAAAGCTGTGTGAGTACCAGAGGTTGCAGTTCCAATTGCTGCCACACCACCCTTGGGATTTGAGACCGTTCCGGCTCTCAAAAACGATTCCGAAATTGAAGTACCCCCAAAAGACCCTGTACCGCATGTAATAAAGGTGACAAACGGAAGTTTATAACCATTATTGGCACTATTAATATGTGTTGTACCAAATCCACTTACACCCAGCCATCCTCTATAATTAAAATATAAAATTCCATTTGCAAGCTGACTTTGCATCCATGAAGGAAAACCACCGCCACCACCAAAAATTGTATTGACTTCTTCAACCCCAAAATTCTCAAGGATGTTTTGAATGTACTGGTTAGTTATTTGTATCGATAAACCTGATGGGCTGGTATCTCCTGCTAATGCAGACCTTTCATACCAGTCAGTCGTATCATAGGCCTGTTCATAAGAAAGTGTTTTGTTTACGACATTAGAGAGGTCTGTACCATTTGAAACAGATATTCTTCCGATCAAAACCTCAGGCAACAAATCTCCCCCATCTAATTGAGAATAGGGATGATCACCGTCACCGCCGTAACCAGACCATGACTCCTGATATGTAGGAATATTGTATCCACCGCCAACATCTCCAACTAGACCAACAAATTCTGGTGGTGGATCAAATGTCTCATAGGCATCTTGTATATAATTTTTAATAGAGCCAGAACCGCCACCAGTCTCATCTGTGGAAGCGGTGTAAACAACATATCCTCTTTTGTGTCTCCAATCAACCAGTTGAAGAAAGGCAGGGTGATTGATTGCCCCACCGGTACCACCGCCACAAATATAAAGAACTGCAGGCTGCTGGTATAATGCTTCATCCTCTGTTCGTTGATAGTTAACAATCATGGTTTCATACAAATCTTCAAATGTTCGGGAAGGAGCCATCTGATTTGCCATGGACAATTCACGGACACCAGATTCTTCAATGATGATTTCCACATCATCAAATATCTCAAGGCTATGTGTATCAGGATAATATTTATAAGGGATGAACGTCAGTTGAGCCAATTCAAGATTTCTCATTATCATGGGCTCACTCATAATGATGTTTGACTCCGGATAAACTTTACCTGAGTTATAATAGATAATGTCTTTTACAATCGGATCGCCTGTGCGCCAATCATGATTCACTTCCTGTACTGGAAATACATCAATATTCTCTAAAGTTCTTGAACTAATCACTTCAAAAGAAACAGAGTATGTAACCATGGGCTCAATTTGAAAAAATGTTGAATACAATGGTAATTCAGGTTTTCCCTCTTCCATTGTGCGACCATCATTTGACTCCGCCAAACGTGAGTACCCAGACTCGTATTTCATTTCTTTTTCTTCCAGTTGGAAAGACAAAACCACCTTATCATCATGTGTTTCGTTTATATTGAACGGCAGAGTAGTACCAAAAACTGCAGTGATGTATGCAAACGCTAAGACGGATATTGATTTAATATTTTTCATTTTTAATGTCTTTCCTTTATTATTACTGCTTTTTAAATATTTAAAAAAATGACTCGCTAAATTATATAATCCGTTACTTGATAAATACGCATTGTCACAATCTAATTGTCTAAATTTTTATTAGTTTATTTGTGCGAAAAATATTAAAACTGGCAATTTTCATTCCTACCAATCTTTGTATCAGTATGTAATGGATGGGATGAAGGATTGGCAAAAACTGGAAGTATGAAATTTAATATTGGATGCAGATAGTGCTGAATAGATTCAATATATTGCCAAAACATGTATTTAACTGATATATGAATTTTGAGTATTTAGCCTACAATTTTATTAATTTAACTCTTCAATCTTCACTATACACATTATGTAATAATCATTATTCTCATTTTGAAAGTAATAAGTTTTTTACTGCTTTCAATGATATGAAATATCACTTACTTTATTTTTCATTTCGATAATGTGAGAATATATAATAATTGTCCAAATAATTGTCCAATCTTTTGCATTTATTTTGTAACAGGATATATTTATCGGGATTAGGATATGCCATAGTTACAATTTCTTAATATTTTAATCTTTGCAACCGAGACCATTCAGGGGTAAGCTAACGATGTTGCAGTAACAATGTATTCAATGGAGAACATGATGCTCACGTCGGGAATATGGATAATTGATCTTACATCCTGTAACATATTGACGTGATACGGATAATATAAGTTTTCCTAAATTATCCCGCCTATTTAAAGCGAAGAATTAATAATAATTCTTAAATAGCAAAAATTAATATACACGAAAATTAACTAAACAGGAGAACTCCTTAACATGAAACAACTGAAGCAACGATTGCAGAATGGTTTTACCTTGATTGAAGTATTGATTGTAGTGGTCATTCTTGGAATATTGGTATCTATCGCTGTGCCAACATACTTGAAATATGTCCAAAAGGGATATGCCTCTGATGCGAAAGTATCCATAAAAGCCATATTAAATGCCAATACTGTATTTGAAAACGAAACAGGTTTTCCAGCTGGTGATATCGAAACATTAGAAGATGAAGGATATTTGGAGTTAGAAGAATCTGTTAAAACTAAATGGCAATTCGAAATAACTGAAACTGAAGTTGCAGCTACCAGTCTGGAAGGTATGAAGGGTGGTGCTGGTGAAAGAGTGACATTCTATATTGAAGAAGGTATCTTCAAAGGATATGGACAGTCTGAACAAGAATGACCAAGCTTTCTATAGATCAATTACTTAAGTATAGTCTTGACAGCGGTGCCTCTGATCTTCATCTGAGCGTCGGTTCAATACCCAGAATCCGTATTCACGGTGAAATGCATAAACTTCAACTTCCACCTCTGGATGATGACAATATGCAAGGGATATTGAATGATGTGATGAGCAAGAACCAGGAGAGAATATTCAAAGAGAATCTCGAGATTGATTTCTCCACCGCTTTGGAAGGTCATGGGAGATTCAGGGTAAACTTTTTTCACCAAATGGATGGGCTGGGGGGTGTTTTCAGAACTATCCCAACAGAGATTCTTTCGGTGGACGAACTTGGATTATCACCATTCTTGAATCAACTGGCAATGAAAAACAGGGGTTTGATTCTGCTTACCGGACCCACTGGAAGTGGTAAGTCTACCACTCTGGCTGCCATGATGGATTATCTGAATGACCATCGGCAATGTCATATCATTACCATTGAGGATCCCGTGGAATATTACCACACTTCACGAAGTTCGCTTATAAATCAAAGAGAAATTGGTGCGCATACTCATAGCTTCTCCAATGCACTTCGGTCTGCTCTTCGTGAAGATCCAGATGTCATTCTGGTTGGTGAAATGAGGGATCTTGAAACTATTCAACTTGCTCTTACAGCAGCTGAAACTGGTCACTTAGTATTGTCAACCCTGCATACAAGCAGTGCTGCCAAAACTATTGATCGTATAATTGATGTATTTCCTCCCGGTCAGAAAGATCAAATCAGGTCCATGTTATCAGAGAGTTTACTGGCAGTAATTGCCCAGAAACTTCTCCCTACAAAGGACAGGGATGGTCGAGTACCGGCATCGGAAATTCTGGTTGCTACTTCTGCAGTAAAAAATCTGATTCGTGAAGATAAAATCTATCAGATTCCAAGCATATTGCAGGCTGGTGGTACCGAAGGAATGCAAACCCTTGATCAGGATCTGCAAAGATTACTCATGCAGGGGAATATCCTCCGTGATGACGCTATCCAAATCGCCGATAACCCTGAGGTTTTTGCAAGAGGACTTTATTGAGTAAACCCCTAAAATATCATTTCCCGCCTAGAACAAACTCTGGTTTTACTCTCGTGGAGATCCTCGTGAGTATTATTATTATTACCGTTTTTTCTTCGGCAGTAATGATGGGGGTTACTCAAGTCCAACAGTTAGTTTACAACATAAATGTTCGGGAACGAGCCTATGATGAATTAGTGAACTATACTGAATTCTGGAAAGCAAAGATTGCTGCAGGTCAAATCCCGGCAAACATTGGAAGCGATGATGAAAAAGAGGTTATTTTATTTAAAAAAGAGGATGGTACTGCCATTTCGACTGCCACATTGAGGCGTTCGAACTTTCAGAATAGAACAAATCCTCCTCAATCATCGGCAAGACATTATCGATTTAAGACTGAAGTGGAATGGGAAGATATTTTTGGTAACAAGAGCATCCAACCCTTGATCTTTGTCGTCGACCAACTGGTATTTTTGTAAGACAAATATGACTAAAACTAAATCTATATTATTCTCATATGGATTCACGCTGTTAGAACTGGTGATAACAATGGTTTTAATTACTGTATTGGTATTATCCATGGGAACTATATTGGCACATACCCAGACTGCGACCAATAAACAATATATCATTGAGCACGTGAATAACTATGGACATGAAGCACTAAAGATTATTAGTGAGGAGATCAGGAGAGCTAATCAAGTTAATATTTCAACAATGCTAGGCATGTCCAGAATACGACTATCGCTCCCAGATGATTCTGATCAACCAGGTCATGCAAACAAGATTACCATTTCTGCCAGTCCAGAAAATGGGATGATGGTTGGAAGAGAACCGCTGTTGACAATTCGCAATAAACGAAATGCTTTCTTATTTGAAGACAATAATAATATTGATTTTGAAATAAGCAATTTCAACTGTGAATTGGTCCCATCAAGTACGGGTCTTTCCGGGAAATTATCTCGATATTTTTACGATCTTGCATTACAGATTGACATTATCACAATCAATGCATTTGGTGATGAAACAGTCACTCCCTATCGATTCCACCGACAAGTATTTGCGGTATCAGCTTATCTATAAATAAAGTGAGTTAATTATGAAATATTTAAAATCTGATCATCAAAAAGGCAGCGTTCTGCCAGTTGTTGTTGTCATGAGCATCATTGGCATGAGTCTCGTTATGTCTTTCTATGCCTGGGCCATGCACCGAGATCGGAGTTTAAATATTCGTATTGCTAAAACAAAAGCCATCTATAATGCAGAATCGGGTCTTGCTGAGGAGGCATTTCGCTACCTTGTCAGATCTGATTTTACCAGTGTAGATACTGTTTTGGTCCCTGATGGAGTCTGGATGGACAATGAACCTCTCAATGATCTATCGCAAGGGATATATAAAAATGTTCACCTAATGCAGAAGTTGACATCTAATTTTCAAATAATGCCTGTTGGTGAGGCTGTTGGGGAAGCATATGTTGAAAACACAAAGGGAGAATATGCAACTGTTGACTATACCGCTAGGATGGCATTTGTTGAAGAAAGCCTTGCCAAATATATGTATTTAACGGATACTGAAGAAGCTGGTGGCGCTCCCTTTGTTCATGATAGCCCGGGCAACCGCAGAAGTGTCACCTTTGGGAACAATGACCTGCTCAGTGGAGGAAACATTCAAACAAATGGTACCATGGTAATGAGTCAATTTGGTTGCCCTGAATTTGAGGGGACTGTGTACTTGACTATTGACCCTGAATCAGGTGAGTTACATGATCCTTCAATGGGGATATGTGACCCGGAAAATGTATTTCTCGGTGAACCACCTATAGTGGAAAGACCCCCAGTAATGTTACCGCCTGACGGATATGGCCTGGCAAAAAATGCCGCTATTGAAGGCTATGGATGGGTTTTTGACTCAACAGAATTGATGAAACATGATTTTAATCATCGTGATACGCTGATTATGACAGATATATTATTCACCGCCGATTCCCGTGTCCACGTAAAACGCTGGTGGTTTCTAAAACCACCCCATTTAAATTTATCAGCCCGACTTGGAAATACTGAAGTCCCATTCGCTTTCCCAACTCAAATGGAAGGTGTTACAGATGCCAGCGCTGAATGTACAAATCCCAGTGATCTCAGAACCTGCAACTCTTATAGTGATTCTCTTATTTCATACCATGCTAAAATTCCAAATAGTGTGAGTGGCGTGGATGAGTACTCTTATAATTCAACAATTTCAGGACCTCATGGATATTCAACCTCTGAATATCTACCTCTTGCTACGGATACTGGTTTACCTGATCCAGGAAATTTATTATCATATCAAATTTTGATCCCCAATGGTCCAAAAGTAATTTATGTAAAAGGTGGCCCGGTTAGGGTTCATGGCAATTATCAAGGACGATATACGGTAGTAACTGATGAATATATTACCTATCGTCGTCATGCCTGGCCAAATAATTTCAATCCCCCTGATGATACATTATGGTGCAATATTTGGATTACAGATGATATTCGTAATGCAGATGTTCCTTATGGACTTGATGGTCCACCACAGCCTGATGAACAATGCAATTTAGGCAGTGAAAATAGATTAGGTTTGGTCTCCGGAGCAAATATTATTGTGGCAAATACACGGGCTAATGGTGCAGGAAATAGCCAGCTTGGCGGCTCCGGTGTAGTTATTCATGCATCACTTGTTGCTTTTAATGAATCTTTTACTGTCCAATACTGGCAAAATGTTACAACCAATCACTTTTCACCACCTCATGGCGAAGGCCGAGGTCCGTGGGCAAATGGTCAGAACAATAATTTCCAGACTAACGATGGGAGAGGACAAATTACAATCTGGGGTGGTATTACTCAGAAATATCGCGGTTATATTATCCGTAATAACCCTGGACCATATATGCAGACAATTGGATATTCAAAAAACTATCATTTTGATGAAAACAATGTTTGTAGTCCACCACCCTATTTTCCAACAATTCAATATCAAAATAATGAGAAACAGGTAAAAATGGTTGATTTTGGTGAGGCGTCTGGAAATAGCGAATAAACATTATTAATCTATTTATATTTAAAAATTTACATACTATTTATAAAAGGAAGAGAAGCATAAAAATATGACATTAGGAATTGATTTCGGATATTCTCAAGTGAAAATGGTTCAATTAGATAAAACATCTAATGGATATTCCTTGCAAAATATAGGAATAAGACCGCTGGTGAATGACATCTCCAAATTTAACCCTGAAACCATCGGCAAATCCAATTGGGTAGCTGCTATTCAGGATTTATGCAAATCCATGAAAATTAACCCGAAACGTATAAAAAATATTGTTTCAGTAATTTCTGGTAGCAATGTGAGTGTACGGCAGTTATCCACCATGGAGATGTCGAAAGACGAATTGCTTTCTTCTTTGGAATTTGAAGCAAAAAAACATATCCCCATGGATGGTTCTGAACCGATAATTGACTATCATGTTTTAGGGAGCGATCCAAAAGAATTAGATAAAATACTCATTCTCCTGGTGGCAACCTCCAGAAAATTAATCACATTCCATAATGAAATCTTGAAAGAATCTGGTTTTAAACATGGAATATTTGAGGCTGAACCGGTAGCCTTGGCAAATGCCTATATTGGCAATAATGGCCTTTTAGCTGAAGGATCGGATGTGATACTAAATATTGGTAACCAAAATACTACTTTAGTGGCATGGGGAAAAACACAGCGATTCTTTACCAGAGAAATCCAAACTGCAGGACACCATTTTACCCAGGCAACAGCAAAAGCCTTAAGTATTTCCTATAAAGAAGCTGAAGAAATAAAAATTGAAAAAGGAATTAACTCACTCACATCAAAGGCTACTGATGATGGTGGTGATTCACCCTTCTCACTGCAAATGGCTGAAAAAACTATTTACACCACATTAACAGAAGAGATTAGAAAGACATTACGTTATTATATGAAAAATAGCCCACAGGCTTTCTTTAACAAATTCTATCTTACAGGTGGATCTGCAGCTTTACCCGGTCTTGTAGATAGTTTATCAGAAAATTTGAATATGAAGGTTGAAATATTAGATCCATTTGAAAAAATTGAAAATGCCGATGGCATTGAAAATCCCTCCCAGTATGCTATTGCAGTTGGGGCAGCTATCAGAGGATTAGAAAAAAAGGCAAAAAGCAAAGAATAGGACAAACGAATATCATTTTACCAAGCACAAAATTCCCACAAGACAATTGGAGTATAGAAATAATATGAGCGATTTTATAATTATTAATCTGAATCAGACCGTAAACCGGGCTCAGCTAAGAGAACAGAAACGCGAAGTAGGTCGATGGATTTTATTCGCAATCTATGCATTATGTTTTATCGGCATAGGTTTCGGATTTTACAGTTTCCAAAATGATTTAACCCGTCTCTCTGAGGAACGAAAACTTAGGATTGAAAATGTAAAAGATCAGATAGAATCCCTGAAAGAAGATGAAGGAATTGACTTATCAAAAGCGGATATTGAAAATCTTTATGAATGGAAATCAAACCGTGTGCTTTGGGCTGATAAACTCAATATATTATCTGAAATAACCCCCGAGCATATGGCGATTACCGGTGTAGACTATTCAACATCACTCGTAAGACGCGAACTGACAAAACGAGTCACAATCACAGCAATATCAAGGGTATTTAATGATCTAAAAGATTTCACAGTGATAGAAAATTTTATCAATACATTGAAAAATAATGAATTATTTAATAGTGACTTCACAGATATTAAGTTTATCAACTCTGAACGATTTATCTCAAGAAGTCAGGAAATTTTGAAATTCAAAATCGAATTAACCAAAAAAAAACGTTTACAAAAAAAGTAAAAATCAGAAGAAAAGGATTATTTATAAAATATGAAAAGAAATTATAGTTTATTTTTTATTACTTCGATATTCATTATTGGATTTATGCTTTTCAACGAGAGATCATATGATCCTCTGCCAACTGAAATAAAAAATCTTGAAGACGAACAGATCACTTATAATGAAAAATTGATAACTGCCCAGATTCTTGCTGAGCAATTGGATCATGTTTACACCGTATTTGAAAGAAATATGGCACTCAAAAATGATAAATCCCTAAAAGAAGTTGCCTCAATAGAATTCCTGAATACGCTTACTGATATGCTCAGTGACTTAGAAATCACCGTTCAACATATCAAACCAGGTAGAAAAGAAGAAAGAGACCTGTATACCTATATTCCATATGACCTTGAGATTAAATGTACTTATGAAAAATTTGGGAAATTTGTCACTGAACTTGAAAAAAGTGAACGACTTATCAGCATAGATAGTTTTATACTGAACAATGGCCTGGAAAGACTTACCCTTTCAAAAAATCCAGAGGAACTGATGAACCAAGTTGTTGAAATGCAGATCTCCACAGTTGCACTCAATAAAAAGAGAGGCTAATCTTATGAATTTACGAACAAAGTTTTTTTGGTATTCCCTCCTTTTGATAGGATTAGTTGCTATCCCATATTTCGGATGGGAATTATATAAGATTTACGAGGAAAAGTCCGAGTTATGGGCGACTTATGATAATGAAGCAACTGGCACCGATAAAATTTTATCAGAAAAAGTACGTGAAATGGAAGCTGGTTTTCAGGCGCAACAGGATTATAAATTTAAAATAAGCGATATCCCTACCGATCTTACCAAGGTCATCGCCCTTGACGGACTTGATTTTTCTGGATATGGTGTGTCAAGCGTACGCTTTTCTGCCGGTATAGCTGCCAGTAAGAATTATGCCATTGGCCATTACCATGATCAAATTTTCCATATTACCGCTGGAGACTCTATCGCCGGTGGTGTTGTGACAAGCGTCAGCGCCACTCGTGTAACATTTGAGAGAGACGGCGATGTTTTTACACATATTCTTAACCCTCAACCATTAACAAATAATTAAATACCCATAGCAAGGATACAAAGTTAAAAATGAAAAAATCACTACTCATCATTTCGATTCTGTTATCAGGATATATTTTTGCCCAGAATGAAGCCAATACTGCGGTAGCGGATAGTGAACCAATGGTTACTATTCATGCAGAAGAAACTCATTTGCCCACAGTGCTTGCTATTTTAGCAAAAGAAAGTGGATACAATATCGTCACCGGTCCATTGGTAAATAAACAGGATAAATTATCAATCCATCTGGATGAAGTACCTATTAGCCAGGCGATTAATCTTGTTGTGAGAGCTGTTGGTCTGAGTTATGAAATTATTGATAATTCAATATTAGTAGCCAGAGAGGATCAACTATCAAAGGAAGTTGGGATTAACTCCTACGTAATCGCTCTACAGTATGCCAATGCAGATGAAATAAAAGAATTGCTTGTAGAAATTACCGATCAAGTAACCGTCGATAAATCCGGAAATAAATTATTAATCAATACCAGTCCAAAGAAAATCGTTGAAATCAAAAAGATTATCAAAAAAATCGATGTGCCCGCTTTGCAGATCATGTTGGAGGCGAGAATTATTGAAGTTACGGTTACCGATGAACAAAAAATGGGCGTCGACTGGGGCAAGCTGGCTCAAATTAGTACTATCCTTGCTGAAACTGGAAGTCCAGTTAATTTAGCAGGAGGTCTTGAAACAGGCTCCCTCGTACCTGGTGTATCATTTACAAATAGTGGTGGTATCGTCACTGAAAATTTAACTCCCTTGGCTACCGGCGAAATACCAAGCTCAATGTATTTCCAGAGGATTGATCCTGATAATAAATTACGAATGAGCCGCCAACTCACTGCTTATGATGTTACTCTTGACTTTCTGATTAAAAATAATCAGGCAGATGTTCTTGCCAACTCACAGGTTGTTGTCTTGAATGGTAGAGAAGCCTATATTGAAATGGTCGATATCGTCCCTTATATTCTTTCATCCGGTGGAGTCGGTGGACAAGTACAGGTGCAAAGAGAAGAGGTGGGAATAAAACTAAAAATTAAGCCCATTGTTAATTCAGATGGATATATCACTACCGAAGTTACACCTGAGGTAAGCTCTATATTTGATTTTATTGGCCCATTTGATAATATACCATGGGTTAAAAGAAGAATGTCGACCACAACTGTCCGCGTTGAAGATGGTGAGACTATTGTAATTGCCGGACTACTCGGCGCTGATAAAAAATTCGAAAAACATCGCTTCCCACTTTTGTGGATGTTACCTTATATCGGTGAAAAGTTCTTTGTTCATACTATAGAAACTGAATCCAAGACCGATCTGATCATCGAAATACGACCTGTAATTGTTAAAGACAATTATACTGGAATTGAGAAAAAATCCTGGCATGAATCTGCCGAGGAAATAATGATTCCACATGATACAATACAGAATTCTATTACACCCACTTCAATAGAAGGGAATAACTAATGAAAAAAATAATGGCAATTTTCTGGGGGGTACTTACTTTCCTGATAATCCTCATCGCCCTATCTTGTGATACCACAAAACCCAAACCTCCGGTTATTCATTATGAACTGAATATGATGCATGATGCTATCGATGCCGATACTTATGCAGATTTCGGACTTACACTGGTTACTATCAGTGCAGAATTAAAAGATGAAGATGGAAATTTCCTCGAAGGTGAAACAATCAACTTCACATGGCAAAATACCGATGCATCTATTACCCTCGGTACTATTTCCACCCCCACAAGAACCACTGATAATAATGGTAAAGCTACTGTTACATTTGAAGATAATGGGCAGGCAGGCACCATAAATGTTTCTGCTTCCTATGCCGATGAATATGACAATGAAGCAGATGAAACTATTTCATTTACGGTTTTATCTGTGGAAAGCCAGGCTGATGTTCTGACTATGAATACATCCGGTACAGATAATAATATGGTTCTTGTTGCGGATAACGCACCAGATCTGGAATATAATACATTGTTTAACGCATTTGTAAGAGATGACATTGGTAATCCTGTTCAAAATCTTAATGTTCATTTTACTAACCTATCCATGCTGGGTGGATTGGTAGAAACAGAAGATATGACCGATGATATCGGAAAAGCTACAGTAACTCTCTCTACATTTGGCAGTGAACTTGGTGATGCCGAAGTTAAAGCCTATGTAACTATTGACGAATTAGCTCGAGCAGTTGAAAGCTCATCTATCGATCTCACCTTTGAAAATATTGATTTTAATCATCTCGAAAGAGCCGATGGTGAGATTTCTGATACTCTCGTCGTCAGTTTTATTTCTGAACTGCAATATCTAATTTCTACCGAAGTCTCAGATATCTCAATATTGACTTTACCAGGAACGGTATACCTCGATGAATCAAATCCAGATTCATTATATGGCATTGCTGTCGGAGCTACTGTTGTTGATGCCAGTGGGGCAGCAGTTATTGGCGTCCCTGTTCATTTTGAAAATACTTCAGATTGGGGAACATTGTCAGATAATGATATCCTTACCGGTACTTTTGGCCTTGCAGAAACTGGATTATTCGGAACTGCGGATAATGCCGGTGATGTGACAATAGTTGCTTCAGTAATGGATCCACTAAATGACGGATCTACTATAGTTACAACCTCAGGCACAATTTCAGTTCAATATTATAGCAGTCTTGCTGCGGGATTGAATACCTGGAATGTGAGTGGTGTTATCCCTGATGGTGAAATCAATACCGTACAGGTAGATACTCTCTATGCTCGTGTCACCGATTCTGTTGGTGGAGCCATGGAAGGTGTATATGTCAATTTTGAAAGAGTCACCGGCTCTGGTCTCGCTGAAATTGGTGTGCTTTCCAGTACATCAGGTACCACCAATTCAAATGGTATAGTTTCAACTATATATACTGCTCTCGCCAGTGAAATTATTGTTGATGGGATGATGGTCCAAATTGAGATTTCTGTTTCCAATTCTTCATTGGATTCTGAAGTAGTAAACTTTACACTGAACAACCCAGGTAGCCCTAATGTGGAATATAATGTTGACCGATTTGAATGGTACAAAGGATTCTTCATTGAAAGTGGTACGGTTACACCGCTATTTGAAGGTAACGTTAGTAATCTTGAGGTAAGTTCTTCTTTTGATTATCTTCTTCTTGTTGCCAGCCTTGTTGATGAAGATGGTGTTCGAATCAATCGTGTACCTGTACAATTTTCAATAGATAATATTATTTCCAGTCCAAACGGAGATTTATCAAGCAATGAAGAATATTCATGCTGTCAACAAGATTCAGTAGGTGTAAATGAATTTGTTACACCAGCCGATTTGACTTTGCAGAATTTTGTTATTGATCCTCTACATCCTGATGAAGCCAATGGACTTGTACCTATTTTGTATTATAATCAGATGGTAGATGTGTGCGACAATATTGTCGCGGAAGTTGTCGATCCATTAGATAACTCAATTACCCTACGTACCTCATCAATCAATCTTTGCACGGCTACGCCAGAAATTACTTTCCCTCCTGATGAAGTGACAAATCTTTCCTTTACAACTTCTCCAGATAATGTTTTACTTTTTGAAGGTGTACAGGATTCCACTTACCGTGTGGTCCTGAATGCCATCGTAAAAGATGTTGCAGGCGTGCCGGTTGAGAATGTTCATGTTGATTTTATAAATGATACACCGCAATTTGGTATTCTTCAATATGGTCAGGGCATGAGTAATGCTCTTGGTTATGCCAGGGATACTCTATATGTATCATCTGCCGACGAAGGGAATATCGACCTTAGAGCTGTTGTTACTGATTCACAGGATAATACCTTAGACGCCTCAACAACGGTATCGGTATTTTCTGTTGAGACACCCTCCGAGATCCACCACATCCAGGCATGGGCTCAGGAACCAATTATTCTGATTACAAATCCAAGTCAGGTGTATTCAGATACTTTATATGCAAGGGCGTTAACTGAAGAAGGTGCCAATATTCCGGATGCACCAATACTATTTGAGCTCACAGATCCAAATAGCGGCAGCATTAGTTCAGGTCAAGTCCTCACTAATGCTGAAGGAATTGCCAGTGTAGTATATTTTACTAATGTGGGGATCGAAACCGGAACGGTTAGTCTTTCTGTTAGTGTTCCAGGTGCCCCATTAGTTCCTGCAGCAAATTTCTCAATCACAATTGCTGGTCAGGAGCCATATGATGATATTGTAAATTCTCTGGATTTATTTGCATTTCCTGAGGAAGTAGTTATACTTCGTCAGGCGGAGCAAGACACAACGTATTCAATAGAGTTTAATTCAATTGTAAAAGATATTTATGGCGTGGCAGTTCAAAATGTCCCTGTTTATTTCATGAATCTCACCTCTGGGATTGGGACCCTTTCTCAATCTTTAGCTTATTCTGATTCAATCGGTATCGCCAATGCTATCTTAAATCTTGATCCCAACAATACTGGTATAGCCAATATTAAATCATATATCCTTTCCTCGCAAGATGATACAGATACGCTCTTTACTGCTTATAGAAATGTAAATGTGCAATCTGAGTATGAAATGGAAGTTGCTAGTGTCACCTCCCTTCTTGCATGGGCAAGTACCTCAGTAATTAATGTTACGCGAACCGATAGTACCTATTGTGATACCCTATCAGCAGTTGCTATGAATACATTAGGCGGTGGTGTCACTGGTATTGATATTACATTTTCATCTGACAGCCCAGACATTGGATTTCTTGATAACTCCCTTGTAACCTCAGATTCACTTGGTATTGGTATGAATACATTCTGTCTAATCCCGGCATATATTGATACCTCAGGTACTGGTGAATTTAGCGATGATGTAAACATAACTGTTACAATTGAAGGATCTACAGTTAATCCTACAGTAATAGAAATTCAGATTGTTGATAATATTGCTGAATGCCCCGACTGTATTGCTGAGTTATCTGTAAACGCCGTACATACAGAGCTCCCATATGAAGATGAAAATGGTGAACCAGTTTTTTCCACAACAGTTTGGGCAACTTATGTAGATACTCTTGGATATGGACCTGAAGATGGAGATATTATTCAATTTCAAAGCCTGAGAGATTCGCTTGGCACAATGGTGCAATTTGCCTCTATTGAACCCTATGGGTATTTTCAAAATGATACTGCCCGAGTGGTTTTTAATATGACAAATGATGCTGGTCTTGCCGATATAATTGGTACCTATGATGGATTAAGCGATACAACTCATATTGCCCTTAATTCTACAGCTTTTGAGTATATAGAATTTATACCACCTGTACCCAGTGAAATAATGGTTGAAGATGGTGGTGGTGTGGAGGCAACAGAAGTCTCTGTTGTCTTGAGGGATGCCAATGCAAATCCCGTCTCAGATGATTACCTGGTATTCTTTGAAATCACTGTGCCATCGCCAAGTGGTGTCCATTTTGATAATGATGAGATCTTTGATAGCATTGAATCTAGTAACGGGATTGCCTCTGTCACCGTCAATGCCGGTACAATGCCTGGGACAATCAGAATGCATGCTGTAGTATTTGAACTTGAAGACACAGAAATGTTAAACCAATTAGGTGAGGCATATGATATCCCTGTTACTGTTCATACTGGCCCGCCTGCTTATGGTGATATTACAGTTAGTAACGTTGATCTGACAACTATTGGCGGTGGTCTTTATGAATTACCAATTGCGATAAGTCTTTGGGATTTGCATTCAAATCCTGTGGATGATTCTACAACGGTCTGGTTGTCTGTATATGATTTCGCTCCTGCATGGAATGTGGATACAGCTTATGTTCCCGGAGATCTTGTCATATGGGCTGAAGAAGGTGATGCAATCACTGATAGTTTAGTTTATATTTGTATAACCGAATTGGATGAAATTACCGGCATGCCTCCCAGTGGTCATGAACTCAGTGAAGATCACTGGGATTTAAATCCGCAACCGGCTGTCATAAATGGTGAAGCAAAAACCGGAATGTTAAATCCGAATGGTGAAGCCTTTAGAGGAATTGCATGGGCTGAAGTACATTATAATTCGAATTCTGCATTTGGAAATGGAGTTATCAAGGCCCAAACATATGGCGGTAATAATGATGGTGGAGGGGGAAATGAAATACTTCTAATTGATAGTCGAACAGAAAATGATGGGGCTCCCTTTCCTATGCCTATATTGTCTGGAGCTGTAATCATTTCTTCAACTGTAGTATTCTGGGACTTTTCAACATTTACTAATTTTGACGATCCACCAGATGTAGACACTGGGTGTTATACTGATATCATCACAATTAATGCAACTTTGACAGATTTTTATGAAGTAAATATAGATAGTGGCCATCTTCTTCTAAGTACGGTGGGGGGAGTGTTACTTCAAACAGCCCCAGATTTTGATCCGACCTGGGATCCAAATTTAATGCAAATAACTGATTCGGATGGGGCAGCAAGATGGTATATTCGTTACAATATTGGGTTATGTCCTGTAACCGATCCACAGACTTGTACCAGCGAAGGGGATGCAGATTGTGAAGCCTGTGAATATGATGATTTTCCCTCAACAATATGGGTTAATCTTCTTGATCCTCAGCAAATGACGAGTAATCAGATTGAGGTCAATTTGATGAGATCCGGTGGGGAATGTTTGACATGTCCTCCAACAGGTCCAAATGATCATTAATTAAAAATAGATTGCAACAATTACATACAGTCTATCTGTTCAAAAAAACGTTCAGATAGGCTGTATTTTAATAATTATTAAGGAATATGAAATAGTGAGTCTGAAATAGATGGATAATTTCAATCCACAGTTTAAAAAAATTGGTGAAATACTGATTCATCATGGATATGTTGATGCAGGACAAGTAAATCTTGCTTTGCAGGAACAAAAGGAATCGCACGAAAAGTTGGGCCGAATACTCGTAAAGCAGGGCAATCTATCTGAGGATGATTTTGTCAAATCATTTGCTTCCCAATTGGGCGAGAAACATATTTCCGGTGAAGATATAATGAAGGCCTCTGAAGAGGTTGTCCGACTGTTATCTGAGGACTTCTGCACCGAAAATAATGTGATTGCCTTAAACAAAACGGATACAAATATTCTTGTTGCCATGGATGATCCGGAAGATCTTGCCAGCCTGGACACTATCAGAAAACTCACAAGGTTGAACCCTGAAGTTACTGTCGCTGGTCTTGATGCTATTCATCGAGCCCTCGCTAAAATTTATGGCGATATCCGCCAAAGCGGCGAAGTAGAGGATGTACTTGCCAATATATCAATTCTATCCGGTGATGATGGTGATCAACAGGAATTGGATTTGTCCACGGAACAAGTATCTACCGATGAAGCTCCTTTTGTAAAATTGGTGAATCTCATGCTTCTTGAAGCAATCAAAGAAGATTCTACCGATGTTCACATTGAACCGGGCCGAAAGAATATATCCGTCAGGATTAGAATTGACGGCGTTTTGTCACAAATTATGACACCACCCATGTCATCACTAAATGGTATTACTACCAGATTAAAAATTCTTTCCAGGTTAAATATTGCTGAACACCGATTGCCCCAGGATGGTAGAATGAAAATCAAAACCCCTGATAGAGATATTGATGTTCGTGTATCTATCCTCCCCACCGTTCATGGTGAAAAAACAGTACTTCGTCTTTTGGGATTTGGTGGTAAAAAATTAAATTTGACAACTTTAGGATTCCCTGAAAATAAACTAAAAATCTTTAGAAAATGGATCAAACAGCCTTATGGCATGATCTTACTTTCCGGTCCTACTGGTAGTGGTAAATCAACTACTTTATATGCCTCTCTTTTGGAAATCCAAAGTGAGGGCATTAATGTGACCACTGTTGAAGATCCTGTTGAATATCAAATAGCAGGAATAAATCAGGTCCAAATGCATGATGAAATTGGATTGACATTTTCTCGATCCCTGCGTTCTATTCTGAGGCAGGATCCCGATGTTCTATTGATTGGTGAGATAAGGGATTCAGAAACTGCCGATATCGCAGTAAAATTTTCATTAACCGGTCACCTAGTATTCAGTACGGTGCATGCCAATGATGCTCCGTCTACCATAACCCGATTGTTAGACATTGGTATACCCCCATTTCTTTTGGGATCTTCTTTGAATCTGGTAATGGCCCAAAGATTGATAAGAACAATATGCCAACATTGCAAACAACCATATGAGGCAACCCCGGAAGAATTGGAAAGAATTCAATTAAGCAAAGATGAATTGCAAGACATTCAATTTATGCATGGAAAAGGATGTAGCCACTGCAGGTACACCGGGTATCGTGGAAGAACCGCTATCCACGAAATTCTAGAAATAAAACAGCCCATCAGAAGATTAATTTTTGAGAATGCAAATCAGGAAATTATCCGGGATAAGGCCGTACAATTGGGAATGACACCCTTAAGAGATGCAGGCATTAGTAAAATAAAAACCGGAATTACGACTATTTATGAAGTACTCCGATCAACAGTGGAAGACGATTAATGGCATTATTTACATATCTCATCAGAAACGCTGAAGGTAATAGAACTGAAGGGGAAATAGAAGCAACCAATATCATCGAAGCCGGCGATTTAATACGAGGTGAAGATGATAATATTACCATCGTAAAATTAGAAGAGAAGGATACATCTTTTGATTTTATGGGGCCATTCCTCGAAAGACTAAATAAAAAACTAACAAAGTATAAAAATCGGGTACCATTAAACTCAATGGTTTTCTTTATCCGGCAGCTTGCCACTATGTTCACCGCCGGGCTCACTATTGAAAGGGCCATGCACTTTCTTTCCAAAGAAGAAAAGCATAAACGACTGAGCAAAACTTTATCAGATACTGAAATGGATATCCGCAGAGGATTACTGCTTTCAGATGCTTTAGAACGACATCCAGGTGTATTTTCAAATTTAATTATTTCCCTGGTGAGAGCGGGTGAAGTGAGCGGTAAACTCACATCAACTCTTGAGGAATTAGCCATATACATGGAATATCAGGCAGATACCCAACGAAAAGTTGTCTCTGCACTTTTCTATCCGGTTATCATCCTAATCACATTGTTTGGCGCCCTTCTATTTATGTTCCTAAAAATCATACCTCAGTTTGCTGATGTCTATGATTCACTGGGAGCAGAACTACCCATGTTTACGATAATGATTATCAATCTATCGGCGTGGATTCAGACGAATGTTATTTCTATTTTATCATTCACATTTATATTCTTTGTAATTGCATGGCTCCTCGCCATGACCGATACAATTAGATTTTTACTGGACAAATTTTATCTAATGGTTCCCGTTTTTGGTAATTTAATTCGATTAAATGTACTTGCCAGATTTGCCAAAACCTTGGGAATACTGTTAAATGCCGGTGTTTCTGTTTTAGAATCATTCAATCTTATTTCAAAAGTTGTTGAGAATAGAGTTTACGAGCTCGCCCTGAAACATGCAGCAGCTGACATTGAAAATGGTATCATAATATCACGAGCCTTAAAGGATACTGAGGTCTTTCCCCCTACAATTATTCAGTTAATCTCTACTGGAGAAGAAACTGGTGAAATTGATCAGCTGGCTTTAAAAGCTGCTGATTTTTATACAAAACAGGTAAATGCCATTGTGGACAGGATAACTTCTATCATAGAGCCAATACTGCTTATTTTTGTCGGCGCTATCATCCTTGTCATTCTGCTTGCCACTTATCTGCCGATTTTCCAGATTGGTGAAGCCTTTTAGTGATTGAACCCGGATTATTCCTTGGAGTGATTTCCGCACTTGCAGGAATGATGATTGGCAGTTTTTTGAATGTGGTGATTTACAGATTGCCAAAGAATGAATCAATTGTATTACCGGGATCACATTGCACATCATGTAATTCAGCCATTAAATGGTACCATAATATCCCCGTATTAAGTTATTTCATACTACGGGGGAAATGTGCAAATTGCGGTGAATCATTTTCTTTTCGATACGCCTTTATTGAAATGTTGACCGGTGCCTTATGGTTCTGGGGATTCTATAAATATGCTCTACCTGAGGCAGTATTATTCGTAATCATTGTATCCATACTTATTGCAATCTCCTTTATCGATATCGATCTGATGATCATTCCCCTTGTTCTCATCCTCATGGCATTGGTAGTATTATTTGGTTATTACCTGATATACCCTGAAAATGCAATTGCTGCAATTTGGGGAATGCTTATGGGAGTATGTTATCTTGGCGGTGTTTATCTGTTAACTAAGGGAATGTTTAAAAAGGAAACGATGGGCATGGGAGATCTTCAGCTTATCGCCGTTCTGGGATCCTGGATTGGGCCAATGAATGTAGCGGCAACCATATTTTTAGGTTCTCTCATAACCTTGATTGCATTTGGAATTGTCAACCAAATTGCAGGAAAAGAGGCCGATCGTGCATTGCCATTTGGTCCATTTTTGGCATTCACAGGAATTGCTATGTTTATGCTAAATCCTGACTGGATGCAAGTAATGAAATACTTACATGTTATCTAGTATTTGAAAAGAATTCTCTGTCAATATATGGGCCAAAAGCCATACTGGCCGTCAACCCCGGGCTTTCAATTCCATACATACTTATCCAATTTGGGTAACCATCCTCACCCTCATCTCTAATAATAAAATCTTTTGCATTCATATCATTTGAGTAAAGTTTAGGCCTGATACCAATCATATCCTCTTCAACCTCGTAGTCATCAATTTTGGGCCAGAATCCTTTTACACTCTCAATGAATGATGATTTCTCTGACAAACATTCTGAATAATCTTCTTTATTGTTATCCATATATACTGCATCAGGTCCGAGTTTTATTTCACCCTGAATATCAATTGTTACGTGGGTTCCAAGATATGTCTTATCCGGCACTGGATAAATCAGATGAGAAAAGCTATTTCTTGCCCCATGCACCTTAAAATAATGTCCCTTACAAAAATATACATCCGGTACATTGGAAAACCCTGCATCAGTAGAAATACTTGTAGCATTCAATCCACCGGCATTTATTAAATACTTTGTTTCAATCTGACTTATACCATCTTGATTAGAATGTAATGTAATGTTCATTTCATTACCAGAATTATTTATTGATTTAAATTCCGTATCAGGTATAAAATATCCCCCATTCCCTTTAAAGATTGATAAGAGAACATTCATATACCTGTCCGCAGAAAGGATACCTGACTCACTGCTGAACATCCCCATTTTACATTTAACATCAGGTTCAAGCACACTTACTTGCTTTTTTGTCATCAACTCCAATCCATTAACATTCTTGCCCAAAGCATTAGAATAGATTTCATTAATTGTGGATTCCTGCTGATCATTTCCAGCGACAATTATTTTTCCGGTTTTTTTATGAGGGATACTGTATTTTTCCAGGAATGGGTAAAGTAAGTTTTTCCCTTCTAAACATAGTCTTGATTTTAACCATTTTTTAGGATAATAAATCCCAGCATGAATAACCTCGCTATTTCTACTGGATATACCACGTCCGTGATGGGAAGATTTCTCGATTAACAAAATTTGCCACTTCTTATATTTTGAGGCAAAATATGAGGCTGTACTTAACCCCGAAACACCGGCACCAATGATAACCAGATCAAACATTCACAAGGAGTTTATAAATATGGAATTATTTGCTTCCGTGGACTTGCCTATTTCGTTCAAAAAGGATAGCACTTACTGCAGCGGTCACATTTAGAGATCCAATCCTGCCTTTCATTGGAATTGTAGCAAGAAAATCACATGATTTTATTATTAATTGTCTTATACCTTTTCCTTCGCTTCCAACAACACAGGCGATTTTTCCTTTATAATCGATTTCATGCCATAGTTTTGATTGAACGCTATTTTCAAGCGCTACTGTCCAGAAATCTTGCTTTTTTAAATCCTCCAATGTGTTTCGAATATTACCGACAATATACACAGGCAGATGTACGAATGCACCTTGGCTCACTTGTAATACAGTATCTGTAATTCCGGCACTATGATGTTTTGGAATAATCAAACCGTCAACACCGGCACATTCCGCACTTCGGATAATTTGACCAAGATTCTGGGGGTCCTCAATATTATCCGCGAACAAAAGGAATATGTCCCCCCCTTGTTTTGAATAATCTGGTAAGCTATACCTGGCAATATTGCCTGAAAAATGTACAACAATACCCTGAGTTCTCAATCCTTGATATCTATTCAAAAAATTCTGTTTGGGAATTATTCTCACCCCGATTGAGCGAGTACTCAGATAATTCTTGAAGAATGTCATCTGTTGAACTGGACAGTTTTCCATTACGTCAATGGACTGAATTTGATTTTTTCTGTGCTTTAGTAATTCAGCACATCCATTAATCCCATATACCCGATATTGGTTTTCTTTTAATTGATCGTGTTTCTTCTTTTTCAATTATAACTCTTAAATTAGATGTCTAAATTACTGAAGTTTTATTATGGTACTTCCTACTGAAATAATATAATGTTTATAATATTATGGATGATATCAATAACGATCAAATTATTTAATAAAAAAATCTCCAATATAATATGAAAAAACCACTTGAAAAAGTTAGAATTGATAAATGGCTACATGCTATCCGAGCCTTTAAAACCAGGTCATTGTCAAGCGATGCCTGTAATTCAGGAAAAATTAAAGTAAATGATAGCAGAATAAAGCCTTCAAAATTTCTGGTAGGAGGTGAAATCATTACAATCCAAAAAGAAGCAATTAAGTTAGTTTATAAAGTTAGCGGGTTGATTGATAAAAGAGTTTCAGCAAAATTAGTTGAGAATTATCGGGAGGATATGACTCCAGAAAGTGAATACCTCATCCAAAAGGCAGCATTTCAATACCCTGTTGCCAGAAGAAAAAGAGGTGAAGGAAGACCAACAAAAAAAAATCGTCGAAATATTGATAAAATAAAATGGTCAACATGACAGCCAATGTAGAGAGTAAATATCAAAAATCAGAATTGTTCTCCATTTCATTGTTGACTGAACTAAGGGAAATTGCTGATCCGGAAAAAGCGAAAATGCAAGAAGCTTATATGAAGAATAAAATGTCGTTTTTGGGAGTTGCTGCTGCTGATGTCAAACAAGTTTCAACAAAACTATGTAAATCATATTCTCCAAATAATAATAATGAATATCGACATCTGATTTGCTATGTTTTTAATAATGCCCAATATCGTGAGGAATGGTATGCGGTTTTACGATATTGCATCCGATTTAAAAAATATATCACTTTAGAAAATATTGATGTTTATATGGACATGATTTTAAAGTCTCAATGGTGGGATATTGTTGATGGTATCGCTACAAATCTTATGGGTCCTGCCCTTATCGATCATACAGATATAGAATCTCTCCTCACTGAATGGGTAAAACACCCTAATATGTGGGTTCGTCGAACATCACTACTCACCCAGTTAAAATATAAAAGTCGTACTGATTTCAACCTTTTGACACATCTAATATCATTAACGATGGATGAAAAAGAATTTTTTATTAGAAAAGCAATAGGATGGGCGTTAAGACAATATTCCTATACCAACCCTGATGCAGTAGTGGGGCTCATTAGGTCATCAACATACCGTTTATCAAATTTATCCAAACGGGAATCACTCAAAGGATTAAAAAGAATGGGCATAACCATATGAGTCTAAGTAAAATACACAGTTTAAAACTAATCTCAACAATTTTTGTACTTCTGATATTTTGTTCCTGCGGATTTTTCACAAGATACGGCAGATATCAAGTGCGTGCCGAAAGGGCATATTCACAGGGTGACTTGGATTATGCAGTTGAGTTATGCGTAGATGCGTTGCATCAAAAACCGGGATATAAAGAATCGCTTTCATTCCTCGATGAAATCTTTCCAATGGCTGTACAATTCCATCATCAAAATATTCAAAAACTTGAAAATAGTGATAAAAATTTCAAATGGGATTATGTGATACCTGAGTATGAGCAACTGCTTTATCTTGTTGAATTATTGGATGGGTTAAATATGCCCAATTACGAAGTATTGCTTTTTAGTAGTGAAGTTAAAGACTATAGAACACTAATTCAATTGACAAAAGAAAAGGCTGCTGAAACTCATTATATTGCCGGCAATGAATTTATGGAATCTGGCGATATTAGCGATTATAAAAATTGTGCAGATGAATTCAAAAAAGCCTTGAAATACATCCCGGATTATCTCGATAGCCAGAATAAATACGAGGATTGTCGGCATAATGCAATAACTCGAATGACAATACTGGCATTTGAAAATACAAGTGGTAATACAAATCATGGAGATATTGGTAAATCCGTTTCGAATGAGTTGTTATCTTCATTAATGAATGATGATGAAATTATGGAGTTTATTGAATTCGTCACCAGAGACAAAATTGACATTATACTAGAAGAACAGCAATTGTCAGACTCTGGATTGATCCAGGATGATACCTCTATTGAATTAGGAAATCTATTAGGAATACATCAGATTATTTCTGGTGAGGTAACTTATCTGGGGACAGGTGGACCTGGACACATTAAAAATAAAAAAATGATGGAAAAGAGGATTGTAACCGGTACAAGAAAATATCAAGATTCAGAGGGAAATGATCAGAAAAGAGATGTTTATTTGAATGTGTTTGCAAATGTAATATTTCACAAGATTCATACTGAAGCAACTATCAAGGTTTCCTATAAAATATTAGATGTAAACACTTCTCGTATAATTAACTCAAATACTGTTACAGCGAATTATGTACATGAATATGAATGGGTAACATATTCCGGGGATAAAAGGGCATTGTCGGTACTTGCACAGTTAATGATTTCAAGGGAAGAACGTCCTCCCCCATCTGACACAAAAATGATTCTGGATGTAATAGAAGAAGTTACTTCTAAATTAGTTTCAGACATAAAAAAAACCCTGATTTAACATCAGGGTTTTTTAAGATCTTCCTGTTATTAAGGATTATACCTTTTACGATATGCATCAACTTTCTCTTCCATTTCATCAAATAATTCTGTTGTTCTCATAATTGTATATAGTTCTTCATTCGCTCTTATTCCTGCCAAAAGTCTTTCATGTGCAGCATTTTCATTATATTCCACTAATACGTAACCTCTGTAAATTCTGCCAATATCGCTTTTCTCTTCCTGAATCAGAGTCTCAGCAACCCTCAAATCATGTAATTCTTTTGATATGACCTGTTCCTGCGTTTGTGAAAATTGGTCAATGATATGTGAATCTGCACCTAACCCAGTTTCTTCCTGTGCTCTCTTCACTAAACCATTCCACTCTGACTGAACCAATCCTGCAAGAGTTGTGGCGGCGGCGTTTCTTGCTTTATCAATTGCAAGTTGCATATCTTGACTGGTCGCAGTTGCTGCCTCATATCGGAATCCGTCTTTTACAGGTGGCTGAGTATACCATTTTGGTGCATCTTTTATGGTCTTTCTATTGGCCTCAGGTGAAAGATCAGGTCCTTTTTTAATCCCTGCGCAATTAAACATTATCATGCCTGCGAGGATCATAGTTGCGATTTTGATAATTTGAGTTTTCATTGTTACCCCTTTTAATTAATTTTTTTTCTAATTTATGATTTCAATTGATGCAATTAGGTATAAAGTGTCCGCTTATATTGCGATAAATCGGCGTCTTTGACATTGCACTAAACCCTTGGTTGTCACCTCAATATTGTTCGATCAATCCATCACAAATGAATGTTCTCAATCAATATCAATTTAATATGATATCCTCAAGACTCAATAGGTTTTCACTAATCATTTTCTTTCTGATTTTATGAAGCCCATCAATTCCAGCATCGTTGAAAGAGGTATAACTCACCCCCTTTATTCCAGAAATGACATTTTGATATATTTCTCTATCCGTTTTTGTTTCGTAGACAGTAATAGATGCATTCGCGTATACTTGATATATCTTCATATTTGAGATCACTTCAGGTTTATCAGATCGTAAAAGCGTTTCAATGTTTATTAGTATGAGAATATCTGACTCATATGTATCTACAACTTTCACCAAATAGTTGCTTATTAAACTCTCTTTTAAGTTTGGAATTACAAGTTGGGTTTTAACCTTAGTATCCAAATTTTTCTCAGTACCTATTACAGAAATTTTTAGACCTTCCACCATTGCAGTGATATTAACAATATCAGTAGCATAAAACCACTCTGGATAACCTGAAATAATTGACTGTAAATCAGGAGCTATGCTGATAATCTGCTGATTTTCTTTATTCAGAATTCTCTCAACAAGCATCGAGGCATACCCATCTATATTTGTTCTAGCTGATTTATTATAAACGTTTTCTCTAAAATCCATTTTTAATGGAATTCCTTTCAGAAAATCACCGGTCAAATTATCAGTACAATGAATGGATATAGTTTTTGTATCTGGAATTCCATATTTGAAATGAAGCTCTTTCTTGTCTGATCTACATGAAATTCTACCGACGAGGTCATTAACAGATTGTCTGATCAATGACCACATATTTATATAATTGCCTGTTCCTTGCGGATATTCTACATTCAGATCAAGGTCAAGGTATTTTTCGATACCTACTGCTGCCTGATCTAACAATATAAATGACTGTGTATCAATTTTCTCAATTGCTTTTAAAAACCAGCTGTACGAAATATCTAGTGCGAGATTTTTTCTTTTTTCTAAATTTGAATAATATGTATGTCTTGAAAGCTGGGTCTGCAAATAGAAAATACCGTTTGCTTCATAAGAATCAATGATTTCAATATTTTCGATAGTGTTATCAATTCTCGAATTTATAACTTGCTTAGTAAATTCGTTAACATTGAAGTTATACTCCGTCTTGATTCCTGACATCGTCGAACTTATATTAATAGAAACTTGGGAGGCTATCTCATTTATTGCCCTTACTTGAGCATCTTCCCTATTATTTCCAATTCCAAGTCCATACCAGTAATCAGGATGAGATTGTTGATGGGTGATCCATTCAGGAAGGGGTTTTGGGCTCTGAACACATCCAAAAGCCATGATTAGGATCAGTAGTAAAAAGAAAGATTTAATCAAAATAAAATCTCCCTAATATTATAATTATTTATTTTAATGGCAATCCCATGTTATTTGTCACAAAGAACACACACCTTAATCCATGGGTTGTCAATCATTTTTGATATGGTTGAGCTAAAGATAAATTTACATCCGATTGAAATTGGGTATGCATTGGATGACCTTTCATTAAAGCCCCGGGATAACTCATTCTAATCTCCCCAGTTTTATCAATTAAAAATGTCATCGGAACAGAGTATATACCGCCATAATCCCTTGATACTTTTTCTATATCCCTACTTGATCCATACAGAAGAGGGTAGTCGACATTAAAAGATTTTGCAAAGTTTTTTAATGCTTTTTTTGTATCAGAAATACTGATTCCAAGAATAACTAACTCATCTTTATGTTTTTTTACCAAGTTATTAAACTCTGGAATTTCTATTCTACACGGTCCACACCAAGTAGCCCAAAAGTTAACAATTACTACCTTACCTTTTAAATCACTTAAGGTAATTTCTTCATCATTAATATCCATTAATGTGAAATCGGGTGCTTGATTTATATTCCCTGTTAATTCTTCAATGGCTTTGCGCTGATTATCAGTAATCTTATTCTGTGCTATTAAGCCAAACACCCCTAAAAATAAAATTCCACTTATAAATATCATTACCTGTTTCTTATTCATTTTTTCTCCACTTCTAAAATTGTTCTGTTCCTTTTTCAAGAAATTCTAAAAATTTATTTACATTGGGATCCATACCATGAAATCTTGTTATCTCTTCGTTATTTGGAGATAATATTACGTAGAATGGCAATGCAGCTGTCCCAAATCTATCTACTTCCATTTGTCTATTTTCTTTATAATTATCACCTCCATCGGTGAATAATCTTACAGTTATAAAATCTTTGAATTTTTTAACCACTCTGTTATCTTCAAAAACATTCATTTCCATCCACCGACAATTTGTGCATGTGTATCCAGTGAAATCAACAAATATTGGTTTTTGCTCAGCTTTTGCAATTGTCAAACCATCGGCTAGGTTATCTACCCAAACTAATGATTCTTCAGAAGGTGAAATAACAATATTCTCACGACTTGAGTCAACAATTGGTGGTAGATAGGAATCAATTAAACCATGAAGTTGTTGTCCAAATAAACCTCCACTAAGATATAAACCAAATGTGAGAGTTACAATCGATAACATTAATCTGGGTACGCCAATTCTATCTAAATCAGAATCATGTGGTAATTTTATTTTTCCTAATAAATAGAATCCCATCATGAATGAAAGTACTACCCACACAGCTAACACAACTTGATTTGTGAATATCCCCCATTGCCATACCAGGTCAACATTACTGATAAATTTCATCGCAGCACCTAGCTCGAGAAAACCCATTATTACTTTTACCGAGTTTAGCCATCCTCCACTTTTTGGCAGTCTGGAAAGATATTGCGGGAATAATGCCAGGAAAAAAAATGGAAGTGCAAATGTCGTGGCAAATGCAAGCATTCCAATGATAGGCCAAAATATACTGCCATTGCTTGCTGCAACCAATAGTAATCCGACAAATTGAACTGTGCATGTAAAAGAAGTAATTGTAAATGTAAAGGCCATAAACAGGATCCCTAGAACCCCACCCTTAGATTCTTGATTCAGGCTGAATTGTCTAAGAGATGCAGGTAATTGTAATTCAAAATGACCAAAGAGGCTAAATGCAAAAATCACAAATAAACTTGCAATAAAAATATTCATCCAAGGGCTTGATGCAAGTTGGTTGGCACCTGTGGCCCCAAGGGTAAATGCCAAAATCAAACCCAAGCCAGTAAAAATCACAATTATTCCCAACGCATAAATTCCAGCATCCCTTACTGGGCTACTGCCATCATCTTCACCTTGTTTAGTAAAATACGATACAGTAATAGGTATCATTGGGAATACACAAGGCGTGAGCAAAGCAAGAAGTCCCATTGAAAACGCAAGAAGTAAAAAGGAGAATAGACCTTTATTTATTGCATTGTCAAGGGAGTTCATATCAGTAGCAGAATCATCAACCTCGAGATATGTAGCAACAGGGTATTCTGTAGTGGGAATCAAAGTATGGTTTTCACGGCTTTTCCCTGGTTCTATATTGATTGGAAAAGAAAAATCATCCCAATGGGGAATACACTTTGTCTCATCACAAGCAAGGTAACTAAAAACAGCCTCTATCTCATATTCACCAGGCCCCAATTCATGATTTAACACCAAACCCTGGGTTAGTTCAAATTTTCCCTCCAGATAGGCAATGACCATATCAAAGTTTTCGTCATAACTTGTTTTAGGAGTTGGTTCGCTTATAACTCCTACAACTGAGAAAAAACTGCTATCAGCATATTCAATGTTTGTTGGACTCAAACTCATATCAGGATGGACTGAGTAGATATGATATTTACGTTCAATACTTACATCTAATTTTAATTGGATGGATTCACCGGCACGGATATTAGTTGGTTGAACTGTTGCATCAAAAGATACAGTATTTAAATCATCTAAAAAAGCACTCTGTGAAAATGAAATTGTTAATAATACTAATGTAAGAAATTTATTTATTTTCATCTATTTCTCAAATTTTGTTAATAATTTTTTGATCAGCAATTTAAAAATCGAAATATTTAACTTTGACTGAATTTTACTTAAATTGTTACAAACAACTTCGTAACCCTTTTCAATAAATAAATCTATTTTTTCGAACTCGGCCCAGAATACATTTCCTGTGTCAGGATACAATAGAACATCCGTTTCATTTTTAATATATGAATTCAATCGAATTGATGTTATTTGATCAGTACGACTCAATATCTGTAACAAATTTGGTGATTCGAAGGGGACAAATTTACGGATATTTATATCTATCGCGACGGTAACATCAGCGCCCATTTCTTTTAATAACCTAACAGGGTACGGCATTGACACAGCGCCATCCACTAACATCATATCTCCCATAATTACCGGCTGCATGTAACCCGGAATGGAACTCGAGGCGGTTACAGCCTGGACTAAATCACCAGAATCAAAAATTACATCCTGACCATTATTTAAATTTACTGAAATACATTTAAATGGAATTTTTAGCTCATTAAAATATTTGACAGGCAATAGATATTCCAACACAGAAACTAATCTTTTTGATTTTAGCAATCCTAATCGATCGTTAACAATTTTCATTGAAACCATATCTTTAACCGGTTTTGTGATGGATTGAAAAAAAGAACTGCCTTTTTTAGAATTAATCCTGTCAAGTCCAATGGATTGATACAGATCACTTTTTAAAAATTCACGAAACCTAGTCTCGACCCAATCAGGATCAAGAGTTGCTGCGTACATAGCACCAATTACTGCACCGATTGATGAGCCTGTAATAAAATCAACTTTAATAGATTTGTCTCGCAAAGCTTTTAGAACACCGATATGCGACAATCCTCTTGCCCCGCCTGCCCCAAGGGCAAGGCCAAGCAGTTGGCGATTAGAGTAATTTTGAGAATTAATTGCTATCCTTCGTTACTTAATTATTGTTGACAACTCGAACAGATTTCATTCTGACAGGCATTACTGGTTTAGTACTTTTTAATTCATTCTGCATTTTCCATTTATAACTTGATTTTGTCTCGTCTCCGGGGATCGGAGCATAAATTGCTTTGCCTGTTTTAGGATCTTTTAAAGCAATCCAATTGTCAGAATTTTCACCCTTTGGAATTGAATTTTTGAAGTATGCCTTTACCTGGTCATACCCTGTTGCAGTGTTTACAATCCTATCAATTACCTCTATATTTTCTATGACCTCACCAAAAGCTGTGTATTTACCATCGAGATGGGTTGCATCCTCAACACAGATAAAAAATTGACTCCCTGCAGAATTTGGACTACTAGATCGGGCCATAGAAAGAATTCCACGTTTGTGTTTTACTTTGTTAAATTCGGCGTTAACAGTCCATCCAGGGCTGCCGGTGCCATCATTATCAGAATTTCCATCCCTTGAAAGAATATCACCCCCCTGGATCATAAACCCTGGAATTACACGATGAAAACTTGTTCCATCGTAAAATCCACTATTTGCTAATTTTTTAAAATTAAGGCAATGATTTGGAGCCACTTTAGGATTTAATTTTATTTTTAGTGTTCCCAATGTCGTTTCCAGAATAACAATATCACCCTTTTTTACATCCGACGGCTCAAACGCTTCAGCTTTTTTCCTTATCTCATCAATTTCTTGATTATTTAATGGTTTGTAAAATGGATCAAGCTCTTGCTTATTCGGTACTAAATTCCCCAATTCAAGTCCTTTCTTCAAATCGAATTTCTTTAATTTGTCTAGTTTGTCACTTTTACTATCTTGACCAAAGCAAAATAGTGTCACAATAATTGCAATAAATATATTTTTCAAATTAACTCCTTTTAAATCTATTTATATATGATTAACTTTTCATAAGATCACAGATTTTGACTTACTATCATCTCTATATTTTTTTACCTGAACTTCCAAGTGCTGTGATTGGAATTGACTGACAACACATCTCACACTGATCCGGTTCCCAACTATCAATAGGTAACTCCAATAATGAATGGAGATGTCGCCCAGCGAACATTTGCTTGGAGCTTCTTGTCACCAAATTCACAATGCCGACTATTACGCCATTCATTGACTCGGCAAGATCAATCAATTCTATGATTGAGCCTCCTGTCGTGACAATATCTTCTACAATTAGAATTCTCGTACCATGATCAAAATGGAATCCTCTTCTAAATGCCATTTTACCATTGACTCTTTCACTAAATATGTGTTTTACATTTAAATGCCTACCAACCCCACCGGCCAGTAAAATTCCTCCTACAGCAGCACCCAAGACCAATTCAATTTTTTTATCACTATATGGATACGCCATCGATTTGCAAACCTGATCCAAGGCATTCGGATTTTCAAGTATTCGGAATTTTTCGATATATCTATTACTATGTCTCCCTGAGGTTAATTTAAAATGACCTTCTAGCAAGGCACCAGTATCCTTTAGCAACTGCAACAATTCGTTCTTATTGATCATAAGTAATTCCTGATTTGGGAATTATATGATAGTACTGCATTACGAATATCGTCCTGAGATGAACTACCTGCATATAAAATCCCCCTTGATACATTAATTAAACCAATACCATTTTTATTCCCAATTTCCACAGATTGTTTTAAATCTCCTCCCTGAGCCCCAATTCCAGGTATTAACCAACTTAAACCCCGTGATGACTTCCGCAAAGATTTCATCATATCTGTTTTTGTAGCACCAACAACAATACCAAGATTATTATTAATCTTATTTAATTCTGTAACGAGATTTGTAACCTTCTGAAATAGCATGTGATTCCCGTCTGTAAAAAATTGGAAATCTGTTGCACCGGGATTAGAGGTTAAGGCCAGAACGAATGCTCCCTTTGTTTTATTTTCAATAAATGGTAAGATTGAATCACGGCCCATATATGGAGAAATTGTAGCAGCATCGAAACCCATTGTGCTAAACAAAGATCTGGCGTATTGTATTGATGTATTTCCAATATCACCTCGCTTCGCATCCGCAATTACAATTGCTCTTTTATTTATGTAAGCCATAAGATTTTCAAGCCATTTTATTCCTGTGGATCCATAGCGTTCATAAAAAGCCATATTAACTTTATAGACTGGACAAAGATCTATTGTACAGTCAATAACATTCTTAGAGAATCTTTCAAGATAATCCATTTTTTTTTCATTTGAGGGTGGTAGCTTTTTATAATCAACATCCAAACCGAGACATAAAACAGTATTTTTATCATTACAGACTTTTTCCAAACGGTTATTAAATGATATTTCCATATCAATAAATTTACTTCAATAGGATGTTCTCAAGTCTTTTCTTTTTTTATTCGGTTTTGATTTCACGTAGGTATGTAATGATGAAATTATTTAAATTTCACGCTACTCATGGAACAGCTAACACTTGGAATTATCGAGAAATCAAAAGTCAAAGTTATCGCATCATCTGCATATGGTTTTAGCGTTGAGCTAGTAGAGCATGTTGGTAAAGATGACCATGCCCAGTTGTTTGGGGTATCTGAAGAAATGGTGGCTATATTTGGTCCTCAAGCCAGGTTAACCAGGAAAAATATTCATAAGTTTTTTAATGAAAACACATTACCCTTTATCGCTCGTTATAAAGGTATAATCATTGGATATATCATTGGTGTGCCATTAGAATATTTTAAAAATGAATCATGGTCGCATGTTGATGTAAATTTGGGCAAGGAAAATACAATTTACACATATGCTTTTGTTGTCAGAAGCAAATTTAGAAAAAAAGGCGGATATGCAAAAACCATCAAAAAAATATACATTAATTGGGCAAAAAAAAGAGGCTATAAATATATAACCGGTCATGTAAAGCAAGGAATCGCATCTCAATTTACGAAGGATACAGAGATTGTAAAAGTTTTCAATAGCTGGTATGGATTGTCTACACCATTTGAATATTATCGTCGCCCACTTAAATCTTAGCTAATATAGAATAGCCAAGTTATCAATTTTAATTAGAAGAAGTACTCAAATAATTATCATAGAAAATAATTGATATATGAAATTTACAAGCTACATCCTAGTTTTATCATTTTTCGCAAATATACACGCTGAGTCTCTATTACAGGTATTTCAAAATTCAGGTCCGGCAAATGGATATGATGTGTACATTGAATTGAACTCAGAGAACATTTATACCGGTGGAATTGGAATCTATGAGGGCTCCGTTTATATTGAAGGAAATGGTGCAGTTATCAATCTTCAAGACGGTGGAGGAATATGGACATATGCTGATGATCAATCACCTGCCAGTCTGGAAGTAAATCGATGCACAATTATTAATGGGGCATATTACGGAATCAATTTTGCCGGAACTGCCACAGGGTCAGTAACAAATTGCAATATTATTAATAGCGGAATGGGATTTCAAGCATTAGACTTCTCTGTAGTGGAACTAAAAAATTGCAACATTATTGCAAATGAAATATATGGTGTTGGTATATTCAGCGAAAACCCTGAAGTAAATATCTCCTTTTGTAATGCATGGAATAATGGTGAAGATTATATGGAAAACTGCCCTGGCTGAGGAAATATCTGGACACCGTTGGTGCCCGAACCTGGAACCGGAAATATTTTTTTAGATCCTCTGTTTACAGATTCATCATTATTAGATTTTTCACTGAATGATGATTCTCCATGTATTGATGCCGGTGATCCTCTGGAGTTCGACCCTGACGAAACAGTCTGCGATATAGGCGCAATATTTTATTCACAAGAAGTTCAACAATTAGGTGATTGCAATGAGGATGGTTGGATAAATGTGATGGACATCATCGTTCTAATTAATTCATGTATCCTTGTTGTAGATAATCTCGAGGATTGTATAACATGTGGAGATATGAATTCGGATGAAACTGTAGATGTTCTTGATATAATTGTAATCTTAAACTGGATAATTTCAGAATAATAAATACTAATGGCTGAGATTTACTCCAGGAGTTTCCCTCTTTTCATAATTGATATTAATCTGTCACTTCCCATCCAATAAGGAATTTCATCAAGATTCTCTGATTCCCAGAAAAGCATATCCGCAAGGCATGAGCTTTTTATTTGACCAGTTCGATTTTTTAATCCAATTGATTTTGCCCCAGTGTAGGTGGCGGCTTTAAATGCTTCTTCAATAGTCATACCGCAATACAATACGGCAAGGCTAACTATTAAAGGCATCGACTGAATTGTGCACGATCCGGGATTAAAATCAGTTGCCAGACTGACATCACAACCAGAATCTATTAATTTTCGGCCATCAACATATTTATTCATCCCCAAAAATAAAGTAGTTCCGGGTAAAATCGTTGCGATTACCCCGGATTGTATCATTGCCTTAATACCTTTATTGCTGGCTGCCATGAGATGATCGGCTGATACAGCCCCAACTTCTGCAGCAAGTTCGGCAGCACCTGAATCTTTAAATTCATCTGCATGTAATCTTGGCGCAATGCCAAATTCATTGGCAGTTTCCAGGATTCGTCTTGATTGCCTTACTGTGAAATATCCATCTTCACAAAAAACATCGCAGTATTTTGCTAGATTTTCACTGGCAACAGCTGGAATCATTTCGTCACAGATTAAATCTACAAAACCTTCATGATTATCAGAGTATTCAGGTGGAAATGAATGAGCACCAAGAAAAGTTGGGATGACATCGAGTACAGATTCTTTATTTAATTTTTTTATAACTCTAAGGGATTTAATCTCACTTTCAAGATCAAGTCCGTATCCTGATTTGGCCTCAATGGTTGTTGTCCCATGGGCAAGAAATATTTCAAGATGATCCATACCATATTCAAACAATTGATCTTCAGATGCTTTTCTAACACCTTTAATAGATGAAATAATACCACCGCCTTTTTCGGTAATTTCTTCATAACTTTTCCCATCGACTCTCATGGAAAATTCATTTGAACGGTTTCCAATGAAAATTGGATGTGTATGAGAATCAACAAATCCAGGAGTTATCATTGCTCTATCAGCATCAATCTCAATTTCTGCTCCGTCGACTTTTTCCGCAATATCACTAATCATCTCGTTATCAATAAGTATTTCTGTATTTTCTAATTTTATAACCTTTTGATCCTCTTCAGACCATGTCACAATTGAGCCGATATTAGTAATTTTAGTTTTCATTTGAATTAGTTGTCTTTTTTTATAATGTCAAAGCTGGAATATTTAAATTTCGTTCACCGGCAATTTTTATGGCTTTTTCATATCCAGCATCTGCATGCCGGGCAACACCAAGACCGGGGTCGTTTGTCAACACTCGATTAATTCTCTCTTTCATTTCGCTGGTTCCATCAGCAACGATGACAACACCGGCATGAATTGACATGCCCATTCCAACTCCACCGCCATGATGCACTGATGTCCAGCTTGCGCCCCCAGCAGTGCTTAACAATGCATTCAGAATTGGCCAGTCAGCCACTGCATCTGAACCATCTTTCATTGCTTCTGTTTCTCTATTTGGAGATGCAACTGATCCTGCATCAAGATGATCTCTTCCAATTACAATTGGAGCAGATAATTCACCCGAGGCAACCATATCATTAAGTGCTTCACCAAAAAGATTACGCTCACGATAACCAAGCCAACATATCCTAGAAGGAAGACCCTGAAATTTTACTTTCTTTTGTGCCATTCTTATCCACCTTGCTAAGGCTTTATCCTCAGGAAATAATTCCAGAACTTTTTCATCCGTTTTCAATATATCTTGGGGATCACCCGAAAGCGCTACCCACCTGAATGGACCTTTTCCCTCACAGAATAATGGTCGGATATAAGCAGGAACAAACCCAGGAAAATCAAAGGCATTATCCACTCCAGCATTTTTCATTGCCTGTCCTCGTAGATTATTCCCATAATCAAATGTGATAGAGCCCAATCTCTGTAATTCAAGCATTGCCTGGCAATGAATACCCATTGATTGAAAGGAGAGCTGAATATATTTATCAGGATTCTGAATTCTCATTAGATTGGCATCTTCAAATGAAATCCCCACAGGGAAATATCCATTTAGTTCATCATGTGCAGAAGTTTGATCAGTTAGTATGTCGGGGATAAATTTTCTATTGATCATTTCGGGTAAAATCTCAGCAATATTTCCTAGTAGTCCAATGGAAATCGCATGACCACTTTCTTTTGCCTGGCAGGCACGGTTTATAGCATCATCCAGATTATCCGTATATGTATCCAAATAACAACTATCTAACCGGCGCTGAATTTTGTGTTGATCAATTTCAACAGTAATATTTACACCCTCGTTCATTGTAACTGCAAGTGGCTGGGCACCACCCATTCCACCCAAACCAGCGGTAACCGTTATTGTCCCCTTAAGTGAACCACCAAAATTCTGTCGGCCAACTTCAGCTAAAGTTTCATATGTACCTTGAAGAATTCCCTGGGTACCAATGTATATCCAACTACCGGCAGTCATTTGGCCGTACATCATCAATCCGGCTTTATCCAATTTTCTGAAATGCTCCCAATTAGCCCAATCAGGAACCAGCATTGAATTTGATATTAATACTCTTGGGCTCCAGGGATGTGTTTTAAATACGGCAACTGGTTTTCCAGATTGAATAAGTAATGTTTCGTCATTCTCCAAAACCTTTAATGCTTTAAGTATTTGATCAAAACAATTCCAATTTCTGGCAGCTTTTCCTAGTCCCCCATACACAATAAGTTCTTCAGGTTTCTCTGCTACCTCAGGATCAAGATTATGCTGGATCATTCTATAGGCAGCTTCCTGATGCCAGCCTTTACAAGATAGGGTCTTTCCAATGGGAGGATGTATTATTCGCGATTTCGACATAATATTCTCTAGATTAATTATTTTTATTTTAGCATTATCCTTATGAATAATTTACAGGTACCTTTGAATACTGGATAATGTAAACTTACTCTATTATAAACTTTAAATATCAAAATATTTAATCGTGATTTAAGGGTAGGTCAAGGGCATCAATCACCGGATAAAACCAATCAAGATTATTCATGTGAGAATTATACGAAAAAACACAAATTGAAGTAAATCCCTTATTTCTGGCAATGATAATTTTTTCCGCTGTGGAAATTGCCTCTTGATTATAGGTTGCGACTCCCATCATCACACGTAACAAACTTGAATCAGATATGGCAGATTTCATCAGAATTAGATCTTCTAGAAAATCTTTATCGTCTTTATAATAGTTCATTGGAATTGCAAAATCCAGCAGTCCATTTTCAATCCAATAAACCCAATCCTGTGCCCATCTATTTCCGGCGGTAATGATATTGGGTTTAACCGCAGCGCTTAGCTTTATATGTGGATACTGATTGTCAATTTCATACCTCAAACTAGAAAGCATATCTGTAATATGTCCCTTCTTAAATGAGGACCATAAATATTTTATGGAATCTACTTCGGTTTGAGACCAGCCAAAACGGGTACTGATAATACCTCGGGTAATATCAATTGGGTCAAATTCATGATTATCCTTAAATATCTCGCATCCGGTAGGATTATATCCATAAAAATCATCCTGATACCTAAGGTAATCTAAATGAATACCATCAATGGAGTAATTTTCCATAATCTCTTTAATCAACATAATCAGATAGGGGTTTACTTCAGGATGAATAGGGGATAAATAAATACCTTCCCAATCGGGAGATGGAGGATGTGAAATATCTATACGCCAATCCATCTTGCCAAAATGGTTCGCTTCAGTCCATTGATTTTGGGTGAAATAAACATGATTTGAATCTGTAGGCGGTTTTCTTGCCGACCAAATTAAATAAGTATTAAACCAGGCATGAATTTCAAGTTCCAATTCATGTCCAAGTTCAATCATATAGGCTAATGGATCAAAATCGGATTGAATCCGGTCATTTTTTTTTACAAATTTCGACTCATACAATGCATCTCCCCTGGATCTCACTTGCACAAAAACTTTATCAAAACCTGAATTTGCTGCAAATGTCAGAGCACTGTCTATACTGGACGGAGAATAAAGACCATCCCTTAGAATCCAAATGCCTTTAGATTGGATATTCCTGGATTGTGCCCAGGATAATTCTGAAATAAAATAAAACAGGGCAATGAAAATCAATGCCCTGTTTAAAAGATGTAATCGGTTTTTAACCAATTTAAACCAGAGTTTATTCTTTTACTTCTGGTTCTTCTACTACGTTCTCAGGAATAACTTTCTGGAAATCTACAAACTCGATCAGGGAAACTGGTGCATTATCATTTTTTCTATTATTTAACTTGATAATTCGAGTATATCCTCCGGCTCTCTCTTTGTATGCGGGAGCAAGTTCATGTATTAATACATTTGCAGCTATTTTTCCAGTTTTTCCAGGAAGTTTTTTCTGTATCAACCTGAAACCATGGACACCACCCTTTTTTGCATAAGTGACCAGTCGTTCTACATAACCCCTGAGTTCTTTTGCTTTTGCATCGGTAGTTTTAATTTGTTTATGAGTAATTAAAGCAATTGACATGTTCATCATCAATGCTTTTCGATGACTCATGGTGCGATTTAGTTTACGTCCTCTTTTCTGATGTCTCATTTTGTATCCTAGTCTTTTTCACCGATAAAGGGAGCTGTATCCATACCAAAATGGAGTCCCATACTGCCGAGCTTTTCTACTAATTCAGTTAGTGATTTTCTTCCAAAGTTTTTATACCTTAGCATTTCACTTTCTTCTTTTTCCACCAATTCGCCAATGTATCGGATACCTGCAGCCTGTAGACAATTGTAACTTCTTACAGATAATTCCATTTCATCAATACTTTTTTCAAGTACTGATTTTACTTCCATAGCTTCATTGATTTCATCCTCGTTAACTGCCTGAATAGCACTGGAGTCATTAAACATAAAGAGAGATATCTGATTACGGATAATTTTTGCTGCATGGTTGACGGCATCTTTCGGTGAAGTTGAACCATCAGTTGTCACATCCATTACCAACCGTTCATGACCTTCTATGGATGTTGGTATGGGTGCAACTTCCCAGGAAACATTTGTTACAGGGTTAAATATCGAATCTAATGCAATTGTACCTAATGGTGCATCCTTTACCTTATTGCTCAGTGCGAGAGTGTATCCCTTGCCCCTTGATATTCTTAAATCGATTGACAAATCCGCTGATTCCATTAAAGTACAGATTTTGTGCTCAGGATTTAAAACTTCGAACGAAGAAGACTGCTCTGTGATATCTTTAGCAGTAAACTCACCAGGACCTTTTAATTCTATGGTGACCAATTCGGGATCACCTTCAACCACTTTAAATCTAACCTCTTTTAGGTTTAAAACTACATCCGGTATATCCTCAACAATACCTTCAACAGTGGTAAACTCATGAGCTACACCTTCGATCTTTGCAGATGTTATTGCTACTCCAGGAATTGAAGTTTTTAATACTCTCCTCAAGGCATTACCAATTGTAATCCCATATCCTTTTTCGAATGGTTCTGCTATAACTGTTGCAAAAGTATCACTTTCATCATGTAATTCAACAGAAATCTCAGGATAATGTTTGTTTTTCGCCATTAAATTGTTACCTATTTATGTTATTATTTCGAGTACAACTCGACGACCAATTGTTCATTCAAGGGCTCAGGGATCTGGCTTCTCTCAGGAACATTTTCAAATATACCCATCATCTTGGCTTTATCAATTGACAGCCATGGTGCAGGATTATCGCCTTGTACTTTTCTAAGATTTTCATGGAATATTTCAATTTTCTTGCTTTTATCCCGGACTTTGATTTTATCCCCTGGTTTTAATAGAAAAGAAGGTATATTTACAATTCTATCATTAACCATGAAATGTTTATGCCCAACAAGCTGACGGGCTGCGTCCCGAGTGGGTGCCAAACCAAGTCTATAAACCGTATTATCCAATCTTGACTCAAGCATTGTTAACAGATTATGACCAGTAGGACCTTGTTTTGCCTGTGCCTTTTTAAAATAATTTCTAAATTGTTTTTCCAAAACACCATAAAGATATTTAATTCTTTGTTTTTCTCTCAGCTGGATTCCATAATTGGAGAGTTTCCTTCTTCTGGATTGTCCATGCTGACCGGGTGCATAATTTTTTCTAGGTGAAGCAAATTTCGGTGATTCGAATACTGGGAATTCCAATCTTCTGCAAATTTTACCTCGTGGACCTTTATATCTTGCCATTCAAATAAACCTCTATATTAGACTCTTCTCTTTTTGGGTGGTCTGCATCCATTGTGAGGAATTGGAGTTACATCAAGAATTGAAGTTACATTTAATCCTGCAGCCCTTATGGCTCTCACGGCAGCTTCTCTTCCGGACCCCGGACCTTTTACCCTAACCTGTACATTCATAAGACCCAATGACATTGCCTCTTCTGCAGCCTTTTGAGCAGCAAGTGTTGCAGCAAATGGAGTACTTTTTCTCGACCCTTTAAATCCTACTTGCCCGGCACTTGCCCATGCAATAGTATTACCGAATTTATCAGATAATGATATAATCGTATTATTAAAT
>Ga0233431_1001380_pt1 | contig 42489 bp, 46 predicted proteins | sample SI_118_April2016_FD_179867 | JGI IMG/M metagenome (GOLD analysis project Ga0233431, IMG submission 179867) | Seawater microbial communities from Saanich Inlet, British Columbia, Canada - SI_118_April2016_200_MG | ecosystem: Environmental > Aquatic > Marine > Inlet | place: Canada: British... | reverse complement strand
GCAGGCGGGGATCCATCTTCCCTCCCGTCATTCTCACATCCCACGTTATCCCGCACTACTCCCGTACGTCATCCCCGCACTACTCCCGTACGTCATCCCCGCGCAGGCGGGGATCCATCTTCCCTCCCGTCATTCTCACATCCCACGTTATCCCGCACTACTCCCGTACGTCATCCCCGCGCAGGCGGGGATCCATCTTCCCTCACGTCATTCTGGCTTGTCCAGAATCCTCTATAACTAAAACTACCCTCGTGTCTTTGCCTCGTACAACTCTTCATCCGCTTTGCCTAACAATTTATCTAACATGTTCTCTCTGTTAGTAACCACTCCTAAGAACTCTTTAGCTTCAAATATACTCCCTCCAAAACTAACCATTCCTGCTAGGCCATCTCCATTTCTTGATCTTGGCCAGTCTACACCTTCAGGTAAACCAACTTCCATTCTCAATCGTCTTTCTTCCAAGTTCTGCCTAAACTCATCAAGTTTTATTTTCAACAAATCTTCACTAAATCTCTGTTTCCCTTTAAACACAGGTAACATCATTACGAACTCATCCCCACCCTACCGGCTAGCTATCACACCAAGATCATAAAACTCAATAAAGTAAACCTTAAGAAAACCAGAAAGAAAGCAATACTCACCAACAAAAAGAATTTAAACAAAAGACTCTCCTACTTAAGAAATAAAAATACCAACCTATTAAAAACTATCAACAAAGATATTGGCAAGCTATTATTAGCAATGCTGTACCTCTGCGAGGGTTCAAAATACCCAACCACTACTCAAATCAAATTTGGAAGCTCTCATTCAAACATGATCAGATTATTCATAAGTCTACTAAGGGAGTGTTTTGAGTTAGACGAAAGTAAGTTTAGAGGCAGAGTGCAATGCAGAGCAGACCAAGACACTAAAAAACTAGAAAAATACTGGAGCAACCTTTCACACATTCCGCTAAACAAATTTTACAAAACTTGGGCCGACAGTAGAACCATAGGAAAACCCACCAGGAAAAAAGACTACATGGGTGTTTTTGTAATAAATTACTTTGACACAGACATACAACTTGAGCTACAATTCCTAGGAGAGTATTTAGGAGAACATGGGCCCGTAGCTCAATTGGTAGAGCGCCTGCGTGGCACGCAGGAGGTAAGGGGTTCGATCCCCCTCGGGTCCACACAATAAAATCATAATAACTTCTCACCAATCATTCAAATACCAAGAGATATAATACACATCATGGGCCTAGGTAAACGGTATACCGTACCCCTCGCACGGGTAAGTAAGCGGCTAAAATTCCGCTTTAGGTCCACCAAGTTCCCCTTGACAACCATCAAGTAACATGTTACTATTAAACTATGTTAACTCACAGAACCAATCTATTACTAGAAGAAACAGACTATCGCCTACTCTCCCAACTTGCCACCCAAAAAAAAGTAAGCATCGGAAAACTTATTCGCCACGCCGTCAAAAAAACTTACAGCCTACAAAAACAAGACACCGTGACAGACATTTTAAACAACCTTCAAAAACTATCTCTCAAAGTTAACACCAAAAATATCAACTACAGAGAACTAATCAATGAAGGTAGAAAATAATACACCCAAAACCATTGTTCTAGACGCATCTGCTGTTCTCGCCTACATCCTACCAGATGAACGAACACCAAAACATATAATTAAAGTTTTCAAATACTGGAAAAACCAAAAAACTAACCCTTTTTCTCCACCTTTACTCAAATCAGAAGTTGGAAACACACTAAAATCTTCAGTTAAACGTAAAAGACTCACACCAAAAACCGCCCAAAAAATATACAATAATTTTTTAAAACTACCAATCACCTACATTACCCCAAACCTACCAAAAACCCTAATCCTAGCCATCAAACACAATCTTTCATTCTACGACGCCCTTTATCTATCTCTAAGTTTAGAAAAAAGCACCTCCCTAGTTACTCTAGACAAAAAATTAGCCAAACTATCTTAAATGACCGATCAAGTCCTAACCTGCCAGAACTGCCAATCGGAATTCGTTTGGTCTGCTTGGGAAAAGCAACAAAACTCTCTAGAACCAGTTCACTGCCCCATCTGCTGCTCCATCAAAAATCAAGAACTTAAAACGCCGTCAAAACCTTCTTCTTCAACTCCTCTATCCCAGCCATCGTCCCACAAGAAATAGATAGAATCTCAACTCCTTTTTCCTTAAAAAACTTCACAACCTCCTTTACCTTTTTTTCATCAGTCAAATCAATCTTGTTTAGTACCACAATCTCTTTCTTCTCTTCCAATCCAGCCTCAAACTCTCTCAACTCTTTCCGTATCGTCTCATACTTCTCCCATCCCTTCTTGACCGGCTCGTGATCAGTTAAAAAAACCAAATGCACCAACACAGTCGTTCTCTCTACATGTCTTAAAAACTGAATTCCCAACCCTTTTCCTTTACTGGCTCCCTCGATTAATCCTGGAATATCCGCCAACACCAAAGATCTATCTTTAATAGGCATTACCCCCAAATTAGGCTCCAAGGTTGTAAATTCATAATCAGCAATTTTTGGCCTGGCCTTAGTTAACACAGATAACAAGGTAGACTTGCCCGCATTTGGCAATCCTACCAAGCCAATATCCGCCAGCAGTTTAAGCTCTAGTTCAAGTTCAAACTTATCACCCTTTTCTCCTTCTGTAAACTCTCTGGGGTTTTGGTTACTAGGGCTCTTAAAATGATTATTGCCTATTCCCCCTCTACCTCCACTAGCCACCAACTCTCTAATATCTATATTATCTATATCCAACACTCTCTTACCTCTTTCATCCTCAAACTTAATTAAGGTTCCCAACGGTACCATTATCACCAAATCTTCACCCGAATGTCCACTTCTCAAGGCTCCCATTCCAGGTTGTCCTTTCTCTGCCATGTACTTTTTTTTGTGCGCAAAATTACTTAAAGTAGACAAGTTTTTATCTACCTCAATATATATGTCTCCTCCATCTCCTCCATCTCCACCATCAGGGCCACCTTTAGGGCTAAATTTCTCACGCCTGAAATGAGCCACACCATCCCCACCATTTCCGGCCTTAATAACTATTTTTGCACTATCTACCATGCCTATATTTTACACCAAGGAGTAGCCTCTCAGTACTCCAAATAAAACCACCAGGCCATATAGTACTCCTAACAAAACCTGCCCCATTGAATATCTTTTATGCCCACCACCACTCTTTCCATTTAAACTCAACAAAACCACCAGCCAAATCCAGTTTAAAACACCCAATACGTGAATACTCCCCAATACCAGCCACACCACCAAAGCCAGTAAAACCTCTTTTCGTCTGTTTTTGTAAGCCAACCACACTCCTCTGGCCCACAAGCCAATAAATATAAGTAATAAACCCACTCCGCCAATCAACCACATATCCAATAGCACATTGTGAGCTCTATCGGTTCTTAAAAAACCAACCGTCTCTATCACATCATACAAGTTCCCCAAACCATAACCAAACCAAGGCTTAAACCTAATTTTTTCAACCACTCGTTCCCAAATTAACAGCCTAGCTGCCCACCAACCCATACTCACACTAAAAACTAAAGACAGTCCAATTCCAACAGACAAAAGAACTCTCACCACCTTTCTAACTTCAGCTCTCAAAAACCTTAATAATAAAAATAAAACCAACGCTATAAACACCATCATCGTCAATCTTGACCCACTTAACCACAAACCAACCACTGTCACCACTAAACTTAACCACCTTATCTTTTTACTAAACCTGTTACTAAACCATACCAATACCCAACCAACCAACAGATAGTCAGCCCAAAAATTAGGTTGTCCTACACTACTTATAGTTCTTCCTGCATACTCCAAGGCATAAAGTCCTAGCCCCACCTTAATTTTCTGCCCCAAGCCAATAACCACCGTTCCCAAAGCTCCCCCCAACCAAGCCATACCAACCTGCTTAATCAAGTCACCTTTACTTAAAGCTATCAACTCTATATACATAAAAAACAACAAACTAAAAAACCACAATCCTTGCCATCTGCCTGGCTCTCCCCACAAATACTGCACACCATCTAACCTGCCAACACTAACCAGAAACATTCCTCCAATCAACCCTAACCATAACCAAATCGTCATCTTATCAACCTTCATAAGATTGTTACGCCCAAACCAAGTCAGTACTATACTTACACTCACCAAAAAACTTAAATAAAGTATCTTGGACAACTCAAAACCAAAATACCTAAAGCCCAACAAAGGCAAAATCATCCCCAGCACCACCAACCATTTAAATTTAACTTGCAAATCCTTGACATGTATCCTTAGCACAGCTATACATTATATAGATGGCTTTAAAATTATTTAGTACAAAAAAAGAAAAACTTGGCTTTATTCTGTTTTTCCTATCTGTTTTCTTAATCCCCATTCTTATCTTTGCCACCAAACAAGTTAATGACATTAGGCAACGCGCTTTTGAGTCTCAATCTACTCCAACCACAGACCCAGCCACACTAGCCTTTTCCTTCAACACTCCACTATTCGGACAAGGAGTTCCTATAAACCAGGAGTTTGTAGTAAAACTAATGGTTAACTCTCCCCTAGATGTCACAGCTATTGAATCATCTATTGTATTTGACCAAACTATGTTGGAGATCTCCTCAATAATAGATATCACTGCCGCTAACTACTCATCACCCGCCTCAACCTCGGCTTATGTAGTAAACCCATACTTTGAAAACGCCCAAATAGTAAAAAAAGACTACTCAAACTTACCTAATGGCTGGTCTAAATACACAATACTAGCCAACCCGGAAGAATCTTATCCCAAAGCAAATCACTCAGGATATTTCGCGGAAATAGTCTTTAAGGCCAAAAAAGTAGGCAATACCGCCATCGGCTATACTACAGAATCGGCTATCGCTGCCAAAGATTTTGGCAATCAAAATGTTCTAACCAACACCTACCCTATTGATATAAGTATTATTGAAAAACCACAAGTCTTATCTGTACCTATTACAGTTAAATTCAAATCACTTAATTCAGACCTTCCTGCAAACATAGAGATAACCGCTAATATCACAACAGAAGGCTCAACTCAGCAACAGTTATTTAAGCTACAACCTAACGGACCCGGACAAGGTAAAGGAAGTATTATTCTTCCAGTAGACAAAAATTATCAACTCTTACTTCATAGAGATGGCTTCTTAGATGTTTCTAGAGAGGGTTACATTACCAGCGGTCAAACCTTCCAAGCCCAAACCATAGATGCAACCGATACACCATTCTTAGCAGGCGACATTGATCCAAACGGAATTGTAGACATCTTCGACTTTAACCTACTTCTTGAAGACTTTGGCAAGGTTATTCCCATGCCTTGTCAGACACCAACAGGTGGCACCACTGTCTGCCATATACAAGCCGGTCATCCCACTGCAGACCTAGACTTCAACGGTGTAATAGACATCTTCGACTTCAACTTTTTCCTAGAGAATTTCGGTAAAGGCATACAAACAGAATACATTACCTTCACCAACAAATGGATGGATGTAAACACAAGCTCTCCTATGGGCGACTTAAGCTACTTCATTCTTTTTCCAGACTTCACCATGCCCAAAAATGAGTCTGGCAAAATAACCGGTCAAACTGGCAACAACAACCCCTGCCAAGGTGCATTTACTGGTAACACCGTTTATGATCAAGGTAGTATCACTTTTACCGGCAACTTTACCGGTACTTGTTTTCTCGGTCCTGGATATCGTTCTGGGCCTTCAGTAGCAGCCACAGGCACTTTCCAAGGTAGATACTGGACAAGTATTGGCTACATGAAAGGAACCTGGCAAGGTTCGGCTGAAACCAGCATGTTTGGTGGGCAAGCCAACGGCAACTTCTACATTGGTGACATCCAAGTTTACTAATGGAAAACCCTACTCCTAAAAAAAACCACCGTGTTCTCCTAGTTTTTCTATTCCTTTCCTTCATCTCATTAGGCACCACCATTGCCATTCTTCAATCCAAGTTAGACAACAACAACTCTTTACCCAACCAAATTTTGCCCCAGCAAAATTTAGGCGAGGCCAGCCCAACCATCACCCAACCGGCCACCAACCCTCATCAAGCCACTCTTCAAGTCAACACTTTATCTCCTACCTCAACCAGCATTATTCTTAGTCAACCAAGCTTTGACCTACAAAACCTAACTGCCTACCAACTAGAAATTACTTTCAATCCTAAGGCCATAAAGGTACTCTCTCTAACGCCTGGCAACATCTGGCCACAAACCAGCCTTCTATCTCAACAAACAAATAATCAAACCGGTCTCATATCTATCTCTATCGGCAAAGGTTTCAACACTAAAGCCACAAGCAATAGTATTCTTCTCACCATCAATCACCAGGCCATCGACTCCAACCTTACCCCAGACATCAAAATCTTAACCAACTCCAAATTAGCCATCTCAGGCTACTCCACCTCAGTTCAAATATCTGTAGAATAAACCTATGGGAACATCACTCCAAGGAATACCACCACTACCAACACCTTCGCCATCAGTAACTCCACCTTCAAACCCTCAATCTACCCCAAACCCAACCAAAGTTAACCCCTCGCCTAAAAAGAAGTTACCTCTTATTCTGGGCGGAATAGGCTTTCTAGTCTTATTAATCATCATTGGTGCTACCTACTTTCTCACCCAACAAAACCAAGACGTCAGGAAAAAAGCGGCCCCAGCCACCAGCCTGTCAATTATTTCTGTTCCTACCTCCCCTGATGAATATGATGACTTCGCCATCAACGTTACCGTAGACACCGGCACCAACACCGCTACGGCCGCAGACATTACCGTTAAGTATGACCCTACTCTTATAAAAGTCAATTCCATTACCACCGGCAGCTTCTTCCCTAGCAGCGTTATCGCCAGCAGCTCAATTGAAATTCCAGGCACAGCCCAAATAGCCATCCTCGCACCTACCAGCCCCACATCTGGTGCTGGTACTGTTGTAATAATCAGTGCCACCGCATTAAAAGCAGGCACCAGAACTCTTAGTTTTGACTCAAACACCAAGATGGCCGGAGTCGATGAAGGATCAACCAACATCATCACCAGAATGAATCCCACCACCATAACTATCGGCTCCGGTGGATCCTCATCATCGTCTAGTAGCAGCAGTTCTAGTTCATCCTCGTCTAGTAGCTCCAGTTCATCTAGCTCGTCATCTTCAAGTAGCTCATCTTCATCTAGTAGCTCTGGTGGATCCTCATCCTCGTCTAGTAGCTCCAGTTCATCTAGCTCGTCATCTTCAAGTAGCTCATCTTCATCTAGTAGCTCTAGCTCATCATCTAGCTCGTCATCAAGCGGAGGCGGCACCACACCAACCCCCACCAGTACTCCTCCAGTTGCTCTTCCAGAGGCAGGTATAGTAGACAACATCATCATTATCGGCAGTTTCGGCCTAGCCATCTTTATTATCCCCCTCTTCTTCCTTCTCTAAAAAAGCTTTTGCCAAACCAGGCTTTCACAGACTATACTTACCTTCAATGAAAGTTGCTTTTACCTATCCACCCTTAGAATCCAAAAAAGGCCAAGCCTTACTGTCTCAAAACAGGCAGTTCCAGTGGTCAAAATCCCCCACCATTGCTTTCCCGGTTATTCCAGCCTCTGCGGCCACTCTACTAAATAAAAAAGGCCACCAAGTTCTTTGGTTAGACGCCATTGCGGAAAAGCTATCTTACTCCAAATGGCTCCAACAACTAAAAGCCTTCCAACCAGACTTTGTCTTCATAGAAACCAAAACTCCAGTAATTAAACAACACTGGTCCATTATTAAAAAGTTAAAAAAAGCTCTCCCAAATACCAAGGTTATCCTCGCCGGTGACCACGTTACCGCCCTTCCACAAGAGTCTAAAAAGAACTCACCAGTAGACCATATTCTCATTGGTGGCCATTACGACCTTCTCCTTCTCCAACTCCTTTCTAGGGTTAAACCCTCCAGAGGGTTTAACCCTCAACGCCCCAATCTAAACAAACTCCCCCTAATAGACCGCCAACTCACCAAATGGCATCTATATAGTAAAGATAACGGCAACTTTAAGTTAACTCCTGCCACATACACCATGTTTGGCCGCGACTGCTGGTGGAGAAAAGACAAAGGCTGCACCTTCTGTTCCTGGACCACCATCTTTCCTCAGTTTTCACTAAGATCGGTAGACAACTGCCTAAAAGAAGTTGACCAGCTGATAGACCTAGGAGTTAAAGAAATTTTCGACGACACCGGCACCTTCCCAGCCGGCAAATGGCTACAAGACTTTTGCAAGGGAATGATAAAAAAAGGTTACCACAAAAAAATTAGTATTGGCTGCAATTTAAGATTTGGCATACTAACAAAAAAAGACTATCAACTCATGCGCCGGGCCGGTTTTAGATTCCTTTTATTTGGACTAGAGTCAGCCAACCAAAAAACCGTAGATAAACTAAACAAAGGTGTTCAAATAAATAAAGCAGCCAAAGAACTAGAAATAATAAAACAGGTTGGTGGTTTAGAACCCCACATCACCTGCATGATCGGCTATCCATGGGAAAGTAGGCAAGACGCCCAGAACACTATTAACTTAGTTAAGAACTTCTTCAAAGAAGGTTTAATTAACTCTCTTCAAGCCACCATAGTTACTCCCTATCCAGGCACAAAACTATTCAAGCAAGCCCAAAAAAACGGTTGGTTAAAAACTCTAAATTGGTCAAGATACGACATGAAAGAACCTATCTTAAAAACCACCCTCACCAACAAAGAAATCCATCAATTTACCCAAAGTCTCTACACCGCTGCCATCACCCCAGAGTTCATCTTCAGAACCTTGAAAAACGTTTTTAGAAGCCCAACCCAGCTTCCCTATTATTTAAAATCTACTACTCAGTACCTAGCCCGATTATTTGATTTTAAATAAATCATGAAACCTAAAATATCTCTCACCATTCCCACATTCAACCGCGCCGATCTTCTAGATCAAACTCTACAGACTGTCATGTCTCAAACAAGTAAGCCCTTCCAAGTCATTGTTATAGACAATGCTTCTACCGACGAAACTCCCCAAGTAGTTAGAAAATACAAAAAATATGGAGTTAAATATCATCGCAACAAAACAAATTTAGGCATGGTTGGTAACTACAACCAATGTATTAAATTGGCTACAGGCACTCACATTAGCTTCCTTCACAGTGACGATTTAATTGCCCCCAATTGGCATAAAACCTGGCTTAATACTATTACCAATAATAACGCCGGAATATATCACTGTTCTATTTGCATCATAAACAAGAACAATCAGCCTCAAATTATTTACCACACCTTTAATCAAAGCCGCCTTATTCCCAAAAACCAAATCATTCCCCAGCTTATTCAACACCACTGTCCAGTTATTGCTCCTACAGGAGCCACAGTTTTCAACCTAAAAACACTCAAGTCAGCTGGACCCTTTATTGAAAAATACGCCACCGAGGCTGATATTGACATCTTCTTAAAAATCATCCAGCAATCGAACCTTTACTATCAAAAATCCATTCTTTTTGCCCATCGTTCTCATCCAGAACAAACTTTCGAAACCAAAAAAAGTAAAAAATCCATTACTAGTCGTCTCCAGAAACTAGAAAATTACTTTAAAATCATCAAACAATTTGCCAATGAAAACATCTCTAATCGGCACCTCAAAAATGAATATATTCTCGAAAATATATTCATGAGTCTAGGAAGTATCAACCTCTACCTTCTTTTATTTCAGTTCAAACGAGTTCTTGGAGCCAACAAAATAGCTATAAAGGTCTTCCCTTGGCTCTGGAGTAAGCCTCGGCACTGGATAGTTTTCACCAAAGTCCAAGCTATCTACATATTCCGTGCTCTAAAAATGCGTTTAGCCCCTCCTACTCAACCAGTGATATCTTGGCTTAAAAAAATCAAGACCTAATCTCTTTTCCCCCACTTCTTTATTGCTTGCCTGTACTCTTCTCCATTTACACCATCAATAGCTTGTCGCATGGCTATTACCCCAGCTTTTGTACCTTGAGGATGACCATGAATCGCTCCACCTACATTAGCCAAATAGTCTACCCCAAATCTTCTATTTACAGCCTTAACTAATCCAGGTTGCATACCACAACTCAAAGAAGGCAATACTCCAAATTTCGACAGTTCATCCATCACTTCTTTTAGCTTGACTATTTCACTACTCAAATATCCTCCCCACATTCCAGCATGAATCATATCCACCCCCATCAAACCTGCCAACTTACATACAACCCTCCATTTAATATGAAAGTCATGTTGCTCATTGGTTAGTATTTTATCTCCACTTTTTTGAAAAAATAAGAACAATGGTAAATCAAGCTCCCGAACAGCTTTATATATTCCCAAGCCAGACCAAAAGTTTATGTGTACTGCATTGCCACCCAACTCATATACACGTTTTACCCTATCAATTACGTAAGGATAGTCCCCATTTACACACACCGCATAAATAACTTTCTTATCCTTAAGATATTCCGTTATCAAGCTTACCCGTTCCTCTAGTGGGCAACAATCAGGATTAGCCATTATTTCATCCTCTTTAATAAAGTTCACTCCACCTTCTACCATCTCCTTAACTATCTTTAACAGCTGCTTACTATTTAATCCCACTTTGGGTTTAATTATTCCTCCCAATAGCGGTTTATCATAAACACCAGTAAACTCTCTAATTCCAGCCACCCCAAACTTTGGCTTAAAAAACTTAAAGTTTTTTGGAAACTCGATATCTTCCACAGAACACTTTTTTATCGAGTCAATATCCAACTGCCCTCCCATGACCTGAGTCAAAAGTTGGCTAACACCATCTTCTTTCAGATTAATGTTAGCAATTGGAAAAGCGATTTTAACCGTTCCCTTCTTTTTCTTCTCTAATTCTTTTTTACTACCTAAAATTAAAGCTGCATGCTCATCAACCAATCGTTTTGTTTCCCAACCGTTACGTACATTTGGATTACCTATACTTTGACCCACTGCCACGGCCCAAGCTGCATCTTGCAAACTAATCTCAGATTCCAAATAGTAATCAACTATTAAATACTTTCCCTTTTTAAAACTATCCTTATTCAATCTCATATTTGTCTCCCACTACGCTTGGAGTCTTAATTACTATTAATTCACAATCACTCAAAAACACAGGCTTAACCGCTTCACCAGGTTCAATTAGAAAAATATCACCCTTTTCTAAAACCACCTCATTTATCTTCATTTTACCCCTAATAAGGTAATTAATTTCAGTAGCTTTTCTGTGAACATGTTTTGGCCACTCTTGACCTTCATGATGAGTCATAAAGGCCACCTCAAAGGCATCCGTCTTATATATAGATGGAAGAAAATCCCCCACAAACCAACCACCTTTCATGTCACTCATTTTCTCGATTTTCATATTCTTCTACCAACTAATAATCTCCAATTATTTATCAACATAGCTCGTTAAATTATCACTACAAACACCTAAAGCATCAGACACATCCCAATCATCCACCCACTCCGGCATAACTGCAATTGATTTTTTTCCTAAAGTTTTACCGGGGTATGTCCAAATATAACCTTTAGACGTTACCACCCTCTCGTCTTCCTCATGCCAAAAACAATGAATCTTATTTTTAAGCAACTCTTCCAAAGCCAGCAAGTTTTTAGCATGACACCATAAACCTTTTTTCTTTAAGAATTCCAAGTCTGTTTTATACTCTAGTTTATCATGGCCCAACCACCACTCATTATTTTTAAACCAAACATCTATCTCTACCTCAAAACCTTTTTCCAACGCCTTGTTCACATACTCAGGTTCATTCTCACTCTTTATGTTCCGTCCTTCAAAATTCCCTCTATGAGCAATCAATATCATAAGGCTTCATTCTACCATCAAGCAACGCTATAATTACCCTTAATGAAAGTAATTATTCCCATGGCCGGCCTAGGTTCACGTTTTAAGAAAGTCGTTCATCTAAATCCAGAATATAAGCAACCCAAACCTTTTATAAACGTCCTCGGTAAACCCATGATCTCCTGGGCAATTGACTCCCTTGCCCCTTTCAACCTCACCCCCAAAGATTTAATTTTTATAGTCCAAAAGAAACACCACTTAAATTCCAAATTAAAATCACTCTTTGGCAAGGATATAAATATCATCAGTATCTCCAACCTCACCAGAGGTGCAGCCGAGACAGCTCTTGTAGGTGCACTTACGGTTGATCCAGAAGAAGATATCATTGTCTCCGACTCGGACCATTATTTCGACGGACTTAGCTTCTTTAAATCCATTGACAGTAAGGACAAAGACACTGCCGGAATAATCCCCGTAGACACTCCCATAGATGATGAAATTAAACATAGCTATACCTTGGCCCCAAACAAAAAACACGCCATCCAAGTTGCCGAAAAAGATCCTCTTTTAGCCGCCCAAGGTGCCTACTCAAATATCGGCGCCTACTACTTTTCAAAAGCAAAAATATTTACCAAGGAAGTCCAGCACATGATAAAAAACAACCTTACTTACGGACCAAAAGGTAAACAAGAATTTTACGTCGCTCCTATCTACCAAAGACTCTTAGACAAAAATCTAAAAGTTCAAGTCGCCGTCACCAAAAAAGCCTGGCGATTAGGCACACCCGCCGATCTAGACTACTTCCACAAAACCTTCAAACCCTAACCTTTAAGCCTTAACCTTCCTCGCCACAATTGCCAATCCTGCCCCCTTTACCCGACCAAGTTTTGCCTTAGCAAAAGTTAGGCGTGGCACCTTTACCCGTTTACCCGCCTGAATACCATGTTTCTGGCGTGGACCAGCGAAAGACGGCTCCATCTCTACTTCAAATCTGTCATTCTGGCTTGTCCAGTCCTTAGATCCTCGTAGGGGGAATCCAAACAACTTTCCCTTCCACAACAACCTGTGCCAATGCCTAATATCTTCTTTACTTAGATAACTCTTACTATTAATCACCTCAAAACCATGTTTTCTTAAAATTTGCTTCCATTTAGACAAACCGTACAAATGATAATGGTTATATTTATGGTTAAAAATCTTAGCATACAGCCTTCCCCAACCTAAGTATTTACTTAGGTTTTCACTCGGTACCGTAAAAACCAGTCTCCCACCTGGTTTCAAAATCCTACAAACCTCTTTCAACACCCTATCTAAATGCTTAATGTGCTCCAAAACAGAATTACTAAACACCATCTCTACCGACTCGTCTTTCAAAGAAATCTTGCCGGCATCTGCCAACAACACCTTCTTATACATCCCACTTTTTTTAGCTTTTTTAACCATTTCTGTGCTGTTATCAAGCCCCCACTCCAACTGTTTACCAAATACCGCTCTGGCTATCTCACCCTCGCCACACCCTAGATCCAACACCAATCTTGCAGTTCCCGAATGTAAGATCTTTTTTACCACCTTCACTTCTATATTTCTCCAAAAAATCGTGGCTTTATCAAAATGGTTTTCCCGTAACATAAGCTTTAGCCTTACCTAAATAATAACTAACTTTCCGTTTATCTCCTACCATCAAAAACAACTCCTCATCACTTGTTTTTCTAGTTAACTGCACCACCTTACGTTTCCTAAGTATCTTAGGCAAATGCAATATATTCCACCCCACTCCAGCAAACATAGCCTTTCCTCGTTTAAAATCTCCTTTTAAACAAAATACCACTCCCAACACCACCCAACAAGTCACATTTACAGGCACCATCCACCAAACCCTTTCGGTCCCCAAATTTTTCAATAAATTCATAATTGTATTTCTAGCTCCTCTGTAAAAAACTTTATTCTCAATATAAAACCTCATCGGTTTCTCCTCGGTTAAATACGCATGTTCAACCACTATTTTAGGGCAAAACCTTACCTCCCACCCCATAAGCCAAGTCCTCCAAAACAAATCAGTATCTTCCAAAAAAATCTGGTAGTCTCTATCAAATCCACCCAAATTCTCAAACACCTCTCGTCTAATAATCATCCCTGCCGACTTACCAGAAAAAATAAACTCCTCTTTATCAAACTGTCCCTTATCAGCCATCATCCTAGCTCTTTCAATCAGAAATCCAAATGGTCCCATGTACTCTCCAGCCGAATCAAACTTGTTTTTTTCCATTCTCATAATCTTCACTTGGGCTGCTCCAGTCTTTTTGTTTCGCCTGAAAAACGCCAAAACTTCTTTGTACCAACCAGAGTGAATTTTAGTATCTACATCTAAAAACAAAATATACCTACCCGTAGAATTAGCCACTCCAATATTTCTTGCCTCCGCCGCCCCCATATTTCTAGGCAGCCTAATTACCTTTACCCGACCAAGTTTTGCTTCAGCAAAAGTTAGGCGTGGTGAGCTTCCATCATCCACTACAACCACTTCATAACTGCCTTTCTCTGCCAACACCGCCTCCAAACACCTTTTTAAAAATCTCTCTCCATCTTTGTTGGCAATCACTACAGACACTAAAGCAGAACCATTTTTAGTCATTTTTTACGTAAATTACTTCATAATTTATCGTCATTTTCTTCTCCTTATCAAACCTGTCCAAACAAACTGCCACCAAGTTACCCAAAATAATCACCGGTGAAAACACCACCAAATAGGCATGATAAAAAAACCAACTTTTCTCTAAACCCAATCTCAAAGGCAAAGTTACCAGCACATATACCAACACTGAAAAGATTCCTCCTTGAGCTTTAATCTTCTCTACCTTAAAACCATTTTTCTTTCCCAAACTTATCAAGCCATACTTAGTAAAACGAAAATAGTCATTAAGCTCCATGTGGATCTGGTAAATAAAGTTCGTAGTCAAAAACAATCTTCCTCCTGGCTTTAAAACTCTATTAAAATACTCAAAAGCTTTCATGGGGTTCTCAAAATGCTCCAGTACTTGAATACATAATACATAATCATAATCTCCCTTTTTAAACTTCTCTGGTGCTTTAATAAAATCAGCTACTAAATCAATCGTCTTTTTACTATTTTGTTTAATATCACTAGCCACATAAGTAGCTTTTTCAAAGTAATCTCTATGCTTCCCTTCTCCAGCCACAACATCTAAAACTTTCCTACCTTCTTTGTCATACTTTCTAGCCACCTCCATCACAAACTTTTCTATTTGATAATAAAAATTCATAAACAAATACTTTAAAACCAACCTTAACTTGATCCTCATAAAATATGCCTCCTATAAAACTTAAAGTAGTTCTTAAATCTTTCCTTCAATCTTCTTCTATCTACATACACCCCCGACTGACTTACCATGTGTTTTAAGCCCACTTTTTTACTCCAGACCAGTCTATGGCCTATCTCTTTCACTCTCATAGCTAAATCCACCTCACACCATTCACTTGTTCCCTCAAACCCCAAATCATACCCACCCACTTTTTTCACCAACTTCCGTCTCAAACTCATGTTGCAGGCCTCTAAATAATCTACATCTTGTAAACCTTTTATTTTCAAACAACTCTTAAAATTAGACCCTGGTGACCACCAACCAATCTTCCAAATTCTACCCACCTCAAACGGTTTTCCATTCAACATTATTTTAATCCACAACCAGGCCAGTGGCTTCTTCCAACCCTTTGCTTTATACCACCAAAAAACCATTCTATTTTTAAGCAAACTCTCCGGCACAATTGTTGGCCCACTTACCCCACCCACTTGCTTTTCTTCATTAAAAATTTTCACCAAGTTCCTAGCCCAGTTCTTGCTCAAAACCACATCATCATCAATCCAGGCCACAATCTCTCCTTTAGCTCGTCGCCAGCCTAAATCCCTAGCTTTAGACAACGGCGTTTCTCTAACCACCACCACCTCCCAATTTTTAAAACTTTGCTTCTTCAAACTCTCCACTACTTCCTTCAAGTCCTCATCTCTCCCCTTGGTGCAAATAACTACTGACAGCTTAGGCTTTGACATATTTTATTTTTTAAATTTACGTAACATGGTTAAGGGTTGCCAAGTCTGGCCCGCAGCCAGCTTGCGATGTGAGGACCAGCGCTCGGTAATTCTTAACCTAAAAACTAAAGAAATTACCAATTGATACCCATAAACAACCAACATTCCCATACACATCACCGGGTGCACAAACCAAGCTAAATCTCTTTTCTTCATATATCCACCAATTGCTGTCACCGTTGGCCCCACTACACTTAAACTATACAAACAAAACAAGATAATCTTCCAATTATCCCTACCGGGTTTATAAATAAAATATCTTCTTCTAGAGTTGTCTCGCAAATACAACTCTCTCATATACCTACTTCGCTTCTTTAAAAAGCTAATAAAGTCTGTGCCAGTTTTATGAATAACATCTAGTTTCAAAACCACAAACTGCCTAGGTTTTTGGCTCACCAAATCAAATATCACATCTATATGAAAATAGTCTTTCTCACTTACCTTGGCCTTCAGTAAATCTTTTCTCCATATTAAAAATCCATTAGCCCCCACCGTTGGCAAGTTGTCTTTATCATACTCCACTCTAAAGTACTTCTTAGTCTCCTTAACCAGCCTACCTCCCAGGCTCCACTCATCAGACAAATAACTTTGTCTGTCTGCTTTACCTAAGAACCACACCACCGGGTCATTAGCACCCAACAAAGCAAAGTATCTATTCATTAAACTATCTTTCACTCTATATGTGTATCGCCATGGATACACTGCCAGTACCAAAGAGTCATCACCAAGCCCTTTTACCATCTCTCTCAACCAGGTCTTTTTTGGCCAAATATTATCAGCATCCCCCACCAACACCAACTCTCCAGTAGCTTTCTTCAACGCCACTGCCTTAGCTCCTTCCGGACTACCGGTCTTTTCGGAAACTATTATGCATCCATACTCTTTAGCTAAGTCTAAAGTTCCATCCGTTGACCCTCCATCTGCTACCACAATCTCAATCTTCTTCTGATCATAGTCTTGATCTCTAATACTCTCCAAATACTCCTTAAATACCTCCCCAGCATTAAAAGTAGCTATAATCACACTTACAGTCTTCATAGGCCACATTGTATATTAAGAACTACTTAATAATTAAGTTAAGGGTTGCTAAATCCAGACCTTTAGGCACTGCGATGTGAGGACTGGCATTTATGTAACCCGAAACCAGTAAAATTAACTCATTATGCTATCCGTTATCATTCCCGCCCACAAGCAAGCAAGAACCATTACTGGTGATCTTAAACACATTCACCAAGTACTTAAACAGTCAGACAATCTGTTCGAAATGATTATAGTAGTAGACGGACAACTAGACACTACCTGCCAAAAAGCCCAACAGTTTGCCAAAAACAAAACCAACGTCAAAACATACATCTTAAAAACTAACCAAGGTAAAGGACACGCCGTTCGTTTTGGTTTCACCAAAGCTACGGGAGATCTAGTAGCCTTCATAGACGCCGGTAGAGAAATAAACCCCGCCGGTCTATTTATGCTTATATCCCATCTCCAGTGGTATCAAGCAGACATTGTAGTGGGCTCCAAACGCCACCCGGTATCTCAAATCAACTATCCATTAGAAAGGCGTATTTTGAGCTTTGGCTATCAAAAGTTGGTCAGGCTTCTTTTTGGTCTCAAACTCACAGACACCCAAGCAGGCATCAAGCTTTTCAAGGCCAAAGTCTTAAAGAAAGTCTTACCAAAACTAGTTGTTAAGCACTATGCTTTCGATATCGAACTTCTATCTGTAGCCCATCACCTAGGCTTCAAGCGAATCTACGAAGCCCCTATCAAATTAAACTTCAAGGTAGGCCAGCTTACCTCAGCCGCCACCTTAAAAACCATTTTTAACATGCTTTGGGAAACAGCTGCCGTTTTCTATCGGCTTAAAATTCTTAAATACTATGATTAGAATAAAATTAATGAAGGATTACCAAATCCAGACCGCAGCCAGCTTGCCCGCCGTGGTGGGCCTGCGATGTGAGGACTGGCATTTGCGTAATCCGAAATTAATTATAAATTAAACAATATGTTCTCCATCATCATTCCTTGCCAAACCAAACAAGATCTTTGCCCAGAACTTTTACCCGCTTTAAAATCTCAAACCTTAAAACCCCAGGAAATATTAATTGTCACCAACAAAATCTGCCCTGGCGACCCCGCTACCAAACGCAACTGGGCTGCCAAAAAAGCTAAGGGGAAACTCCTAGCCTTTATAGACTCAGACGCCTATCCAGACAAAAACTGGCTAAAAAACGCTCAGCAACACCTAAAACCTAAGAACATCTGTGCTGTTGGTGGGCCAAATCTCACCCCACCCAACAACAACGTCTTCCAGCAAATATCAGGTTTCATTTGGTCTACCTTCATAGGCGCTGGTGGTGCCGGGGTCTACCGCAACAAAATCTCTAAATCACGCCTAGTTACCGACTACCCATCCTCCAACCTTATTGTTAAAAAAAATCACTTTAATAAGGTAAAGGGGTTCAACACCTCATTCTGGCCAGGTGAAGACACCAAACTCTGCCACGACCTTGTATTCAAGCTTAAAAAACAAATTCTTTATCATCCCAGCGTCCAAGTTTTTCATCATCGCCGCCCTATTTTTGTTTCTCATTTACAACAGATCTCCCGTTTCGGTTATCATCGTGGCTTGTTTGCCAAAATTCTACCTAAAACCTCTCGTCTCCCTGGCTATTTTGGCCCCTCACTTTTCATTACCTGGCTCATTCTTACTAATATATTCTTCACCCCAATCTTTTATCTAACTCTAAATATTTACTTCTCAATTATTGCCATCACCGCCATGTCTTTAACCTTCAAAACAAAAAACACTCTTATTAGCGTCTTATTCTTCATTACGGTTCCCTTAACCCATCTCACTTACGGCCTTTACTTCCTTAAAGGTTTTTTCTCTCCCACTCCTCAATTGCCTTCAAAGCCCTCTCTGATTGCCATAAATTAGGATTATTCTTAATCGCCTGTTCAAAACTTTCCTTAGCCTTTTCAATCTCTCCCATCTGTATATAAGTATTCCCCAAGTTATGCATAGCATCTGCATATCTAGGGTTAAGCTCAATGGCTCTCAAAAAATGATCACGCGACAAATTCAATTTTCTCTGTCTTCCATAGATATCTCCCAAGTTATTATGGTTCTGTGGACTCAAGGTGGAGTATCTTTCAGCCGACAAATACAAATTATCCGCCGTTTGCCAGTCATTATTTCTTAATACCGTTCTAAACATCATTCCTGCCACTAATAACACCAACAAGAAAATAGCTCCGTCACTACCCCACTTTTGTTTTAAACTCACAAATCCCATAGCTACCACCACACACAAGCCAATCATTGCCAAATACACATATCTTTCAGCCACAACCCACGAAAGTCCCAAAGGCAACAAAGTCGGTGACAAGCAAATTAAAAACCAACTCAACCAAAAAAATATCTGCCTATTCTTAAAAAACATCCATACAATACTACCCAACAAACCCAGCAATACCACAGCCCTTAAACCAAACTGCCAGTTATTAAACAAAAGATCACTGTGATAAAGAGTTAATTCCACTGGCCATACAAACAACTTCAAGTACTCAGAAATAGACACAGGTAACTGTCTTAAGAAATCCACACTCCCTGTATCATTATAATAATTCACCTGCAGACTTTCTGTTCTTGCTCCCACCCCAAGAACACTCACTCCTAACCAAACCAAACTTAAAAGGCCCGGAATAATTAAATACTTCCACTTCTCTTTTAACTTACCCAACAACCAGACAAACATAAACATCAGTCCCGTTATCACCACCGCCCTTTCCATGGTAAACAACGCCAGCAACATCAATACCAGACTCCAAACATAATACTTTTCCTCACCCTTAATTGCTAATAAAAAAAACACCAAACTCCAAATTGCCAAACCAGCCACCTGAACATAAGGCCCAGCCGAGATCCAATTTACCACTTCTGCACCCAACGGATGAACGGCCAGAATCAAGGCCGCCACCAATCCAACATCCTCACTCTTGAAACTCAACTTAGTTTGCTTTTTAACTTTTGCAAAAGACACTAATGGTACCAAAGCATACACACCCCACACAGTTAACAAGTGAAACACAAAGTTTATCAATCTAAAATACTCCGGCTGTTTACCAAACAAGTTAGACACCACCCAATACTCCAAAGGTCTTAAAAAATAAAATGGATTCTTAAAAACCTCTCCAAAATCACCCAATTTAGGATTATTCACAATTGCAAATACATCGTCACTCACAAACTCATTATTTAAAGAGTTAACATATGTAAACAATACTGCCAAAAACAACCAAAATAACTTACTATTGTTCTTCTTCAACCAACTCATTATCTAAATATACCTTACTTCAACACGCTGAACGGATTAATGTTTCCTCTAGAAGTTCTAATTTCAAAATGCAAGTGGGTTCCTGTAGACCTTCCAGTTGAACCCATTGAACCCAATACATCACCTCTTTTTACACTTTGCCCAACCTTCACACTAATCTTAGACAAATGAGCATACAAAGTTTGGTAGCCATTACCATGATCCACCATTACTCTATTTCCATAGCCGGCATTATCAAGCCAACCTGCTACCACCACCCTACCACTATCCGCTGCCAAAATTGCTCCACCAGACTTATTAGCTATATCAATTCCCTTATGCCAAGCCAAATACCTTTGAGTAATTCTTCCAGAGGCCGGCCAAATCCATGATCCTGTAGCCGATACCGCTCCAGCATCTGGCGTCAACACCCTGGCCAAACCGGATGTAGGTGACCAAGGCTGAACATCCTGCACCACTCCATCTGGAACCATCAAAGTCTGACCAACTGCCAAAGCAAATGTTTCATCATTACTAAACTCATTAAAGGGAAAATCAACAATTCCTTGAGCTGAAATATCGTACTTCTTAGCAATAGAATAAACCGTTTCCCCACTTTTAACCTTATGAACCACTCCCGTCACCGGCGGTATTATTAACATCTCACCTTCCTTTATAGTCGCCTTAACCGACTTCACCTTGTCAGGGTTCGACCATCTTATTGTGTCCATACTCACTCCAAACTTCTCACCAATGCTAGACAGTGTATCTCCAGGCTGAACACTATACTCAAGGTCTTCTGCTCTGGGTTTGTCAGATACCTCTGTTAATGGTTGTACATAAGCTGAATCAGTCATTGTACCCAACACCTTACTCTCTACTTCATGTTGATCCTCCCCAATTACCACCGCACCTCCAACCCCATTAGATATCATACTCTGCGCCCCTGCCTCCTGAACCACCAAAGACGGCCCCAAAGCTACTCCTAAAGACATCACCAAGGCCACTCCACCATGTACAAACAACTGGGAGTACTTCCCCCTTTGTTGATACATCTTCACCACAGCTAAAGACTTAAAGCTCTCAAACCTAGAAAAACCAACCACCAAATAACGCTTAAACGTATATTTAAAAAGACTACCAACAAACCGCCAAAAATCAGTTATCCAGTAGTTAAGAAAATCAGTTATTCCTTTCATAAAGACTCGTTTAAAAACGAGAAACTTGTGTTCCACATTTTATCATAAAAGGGTCCGACCCTGACAGGAGCGGCTACAGCCGCGGGCCCATTGGCTATCAAGCCAAAGGAGGGTCGTACCCTTACATTTTCAATTTAGGCTAAAATATCTATATGTCAGTCAAACTCTTTTTTATTCTTTTTAGCCTCTTTTTCAAAAGTCTAGGCACGTCCGAGCCTCAAACTGCCATTGTTTTACTTCAAAATCACCACGAAATCAGAGCCAACGGTGGTTTCATGGGCTCCTACGCCAAAATAACCAAAGACCCAACTCAAGGGTCTAACTCTGGCAGTAGGGGTCCGACCCTAACGGAAAGAAGGTCCGACCTTTTTGAAGCGTCTAATCAACTCTCCCTCTCCTTTCAAGACATCTACGTACCCGACGGCCAAATAGCCGGTCATGTTAACCCACCCACACCCATCCAACAAGCCTTCGGCCAAGGCTGGTATAAGCTGCGTGACGCCAACTGGGACCCTAACTTCCCTACTAGTGCCAAAACAGTCCGCTGGTTCCTAGAAAAAGGCGATGAAATTAACCCAGACCTATTAATAGCCATAAATCTATCCACCGTAGAAAAAATCTTAAAAATTACCGGCCCCATAGACATAGAACCTCTAGGTATAATTCTGGAATCAAACAACATCTCTCTCGTTTTGCAAAACAACATCCAAGAGAATTTCTTTCCTGGCTCCACCAAGAAAAAAGACCTCATCACAGGGGCTGGTCAGGCCTTAACCGAAAAACTTTCTTCTTTAAACACACGCCAAAAACTTAAAATTGCTAGCCTACTGTATCAAGACCTAACCAACCAAGAAATCTTAATAAACTCCACCGATCCAAAACTTCAGGCCTTTCTTGAAAAGAAAGACCTAGCCGGTCAACTAAAGCCAACCTCTTGTAAAAACTGTCTTTCAGACACCGTGGCCATAATAGAATCAAACCTAGGTTCCAACAAAGCTAATGCACATGTTGCTCGTAACACCACCCACACCATTTCCAGGGGTCCGACCCTAGCAGGAGCCACGCCCGATATCGGCGGGGCGGGCCCTCTCGGCCAAAAGGCCGAGGGAGGGTCGAACCCCAATGAAAACTTTATCACCCACCAAATCACCATAGAATACACCAACACCTCCCCATCAAAAAATCCAAACCCTCCCCATCATCATGGTGGTGACTATCTAAACTACCTCAGATTCTACCTCCCTATCTCTGCAACCAATATCCAAATTCTCCAGGGTCCGACCCAGGGGTCCGACCCTAACAGGAGCGGCTCAGGCCGCGGGCTCCTTGATCATCAGATCAAGGAAGGGTCGTACCCCGGCAATACGTCCTCTACAAAGCATGGCTTTCAAGAAATTGGCTTCTTCCACACCACTCCTCACCTATCAAAATCCACCGTCACCATCTCCTACCAACTCTCTATCATCAACCAAAAATCATACCAGCTTTCCATCTTGAAACAACCAGGCATAGGTAACTCTCCTCAAACCATCAACCTCTTCAACAAAACTCAAACAACTAATCTTCAAACAGACTACATTACATCAAACAACTTCTAAAACTAATTTTTTCTTTCAAAAATGAACGACCTTATTCTTGGGGCGGTATCACCAGTATTTTTGGACACCCCAGCCACTCTCAATTGAAAAGCATCACCTAAATCAACTGTCAGATTGTTCAAACCATCTTCTTTTCCAGTATCAACTTTTTTAGTTTCTCCAGTTATTAAATTCATAAAGGTCCATACACCCGAAGAATACCGTGCCTCGACTGCCCGTCTAGACATATCCCCAAGTCGACCCCCTTTTTCATCTCTAAGAAATATCTTCCGTCCCGCTCCAATATTAGAATCAAATCTTGTTCTGTTTAAACTATTTGGATTTCTCCCCAAAACCATATCAACCCTATCTGTCTTTTCACCATAAATAACACCTACTCTTCCTCCCAATCTCAATTCATATGGTTCTTTTATAACCTCACTACTAGCTACAAACTCTGTATATGTTTGATTGCTATTTATTTCCATAAAAATACTATATCACATATCAAATACCGATTGTTGTCCAGACTAACTTACCCTTCTTTTAGTGAAGCTAAAAACTTTTACCCGCCGTGGTGGGCCTTATTCAATATTATCCTTCTTTAAGTGAAGCTAAAAATTCTTTATTCGTCTTGGTTTTCTTCAACCTACCCAACACCAAGTTCACTGCTTGTTCTCTATCATTCAACTGGCTCATCATATTACGCATTAACACAATACTCTGATACTCACTGTTGATAAACAACAGATCATCTCTTCTAGTGCTAGATCTCAATATATCTACCGCTGGGTAAATTCTTCTTTCTGCCAACTTCCTATCAAGCACCAACTCCATGTTGCCGGTTCCTTTAAACTCTTCGTAAACCAAGTCATCCATTCTAGAACCTGTATCTACCAAGGCCGTACCAATAATGGTTAAACTTCCTTTTTCCTCAAAGTTTCTGGCTGCTCCAAAGAAACGCTTAGGTGGGTACAAAGCTGCTGGGTCAAACCCACCAGACAAAGTTCTACCAGAAGTAGGCATGGCCAAATTGTAAGCTCTAGCCAATCTAGTAATCGAGTCCAAAAGAATCACCACGTCCTTACCTTGTTCAACCAGTCTTTTAGCTCTTTCCAAGGCTATCTCGGCCACTCTGGTCTGATCTTCGGCTTTTTCATCAAAGTTGCTAGCCAATGTCTCACCAATCATTTTAGAATCTTTAGTTACATTCTGTATGTGTCGGGTAATATCGGTTACCTCTTCTGGTCTCTCACCTACCAACACTGCCATTAAATGAATCTCCGGGTGATTTTTAGCCACACCGGTGGCAATCTCCTTTAATATAGTAGTCTTTCCAGCTTTTGGCGGAGACACAATTAAACCTCTCTGACCTCTACCAATTGGACACACCAGATCAATTAATCTATTAGACAATGTATCTTTACCAGTTTCCAATGTAATTCTCTTATCTGGAAACACTGGGGTTCCTTTATCAAATCTAGGTCTATTCCCTAACTTTCCAGGTAGCACACCATTAATCTTACTTACTTTAGATAAATTCCAGTAGCCATTCTGCCCTCCAGGCCTTTGGGCTATTCCAGACACCATATCACCGGGCCTTAACATATTACTTCTTATAACCATGGTTCCTACCATCACATCATCCTCACCTGGCTTCAAATCCACACGCAACATTCCTCTACCATCTCTAGCTAAATCCAGTACTCCCGACACTTCTTGTTCTTCCATAGCTGCTGCCGGAGGCCTACTAAATGCCGGTGCCTTCATAGGCATAGCTCTACCACCACTATTTGAGTTCCTAACTCGTGCCCCTGCAATCATGTTACCGTTGTTCATATATTTTCTTTTTAAAAAAGCAAATAATTTTTAATATTTTATTTAATACTTATGTTGAAAAATAACCCCATTTAAAAAATCACCAATAAAGAATACCTATCCTTAAGATATCAATCTTTCCTAACCCTTGTCAAGAATCAAATCTCTACTTTCTTTTGAAAAACGTAAATCTTAAGTTTAGTAAAAAGTTAATAAAGGGTGGAGCGCGTAGGACCTACAAATACAACGCATTTTTTCTGGCGCTGCCAGCCAAACCCATTCCACCTTCAATTAACTCTTGTTAAACAATCAAACTAGTGATTACTATATCACTTATGCTTGCATTTGTCAATAGTATTACTACAAGTCATCCTTTATATATCTTTCTACTCATCACCACATCACCCACTCAAACTAAGGGGTCCGACCCTAGCAGGAGCGACTACAGTCGCGGACCACTTGATTATCAAATCAAGTAAGGGTCGTACCCCTGCTCTCTCAATCTGTGAAGGATTATCAAATTCCAATACCCACCTCACGTAACCCTACTTCTGGCAAAAAGTGGCGCAGATTAGAGCCAGCCGGTCCCCACCACCACGTCATCCCCGCGCAGGCGGGGACCCATCCGCTATACTTAACTTATGAAAAAACCATACATCATCCTTGGCTCCACCCTTTGGTTTCTAGCCCTACTACTAGTCTTTCTGCCCTCTTGGCCTCACATCTACTACCGCTTATCTCCCCAAACTAGCCAAGTCCTAGCTCAAACTCTCTCTGTCAACCCTCCTCAAGTAACTCCTCAACCAACCCCTACCCCCAAACCAGACATAGCTCCAGCCAAACCCACTCTACCGCCCATCAACCTCTCTCTTCCCAAAGAAAACGGTCTTATTATAGATAGCATTGGAGTTAGGGGAGAAATTCACCAAGGCGAAAACTGGCAAGAAATACTAAAAACAGGAGTCTGGCAAGTACCCAACTTTGGTACTCCAGACAACAATCAAGAACCAATCATTCTTGCCGCCCACCGCTGGGGTTACCTAAACTGGACCAACCAATTCAGATATCTAAACTCCTTTTACAACCTACCAAAACTAAATATAGAAGACAAAATTACCATCAACTGGAATCAAAGGCAGTACACATATAAAGTCTACCAAGAAGAAGTTGGTGAGCAAATAACCAACTACGAAGCCGACCTAATTCTATATACATGTCAGTTATGGAACAGTCCTATTCGCATTATTAAATATGCAAATCGTATTAATTGACTCTCTACACCTGCCTACCGGCAGGCAGGCCTGCCAACTTTGGAACTCTCCTATTAGAATCATTAAATACGCCAAACGAATCAACTAAATCTATTTCTTAAGCTTTCTTAGGTTGTCTTTGTACTCTTCCTTTTATCTTTATACTATCTATAAACTTTTGCCATTCCGCAGGTGAACTTGACTCATCCACCGCCAATTTATCCAAACCCCAATGCTGTTCTGGTCCCTTCCCCATACTGCTTATTTCAGGCATAGCTTTCATGAAATCTGCAACTCTAGCAAGTTTCTCTATCCCATTTCTCTTCAACTCCATCATCAACCCAAATTCAGGTGTAATCATTACTTTAACTATAGGCAAACCTCTTTTCATCTCCATTAATCCGATCATAGCAGCCACCTGCCTCCTCTTAACATCATTTTCACTCCAAGGCACCTTATCCAAGTCCACCATCACTTCATGCACACCTTGCTTTTTCTCCACTTGTTTCTTTATTTCTTTTTCCTTCTCATTTCTATAATTTGCGGTAAAGACACCCTGAGTTTCTCCAATAATAACTTCAATTTTAGAATGATTAATTCCATCAAGATCTATTCCTCTCATCAATTTTTCCAATGGCTCAACGTCTTGAGGTACACTCCCAATATCATTTCTGAGAAGTACACCTCCAACATTCCACAAACCACTCTCTTGCCTAACCTTCAAACTCCTAAGCCATGCCCAGGTAGGTACCGAAACAGTTTTGTCCCCAGACTTCAAGGCCAACATAGAAGTATCATTCCTTCCATGAAACCCTTTTCTCATATAAGCATTTACCACCATATCCGACCCAGATCCCTCGTTAGCCCCCCCACAACTTGAACCATGCCAATAAATCTTTCTTTATTTCAGGACTCTTTATACCTTCCCATTCAGAATCAGCACCCAATTCCATACCCTTATCCTCCAACATACTCCTCACATGCTCCATATCCATTTGCCTATTTAAATTACTTGGATCACGTAAATCATAAGGAAATTCCTCATCAGGCATCATCTCTTTCCACTTCTCCTCTAAGTGATCTATATCACCTTCATCTACAGTACCTTTATCCCCATCTGGAATCAGGCCCAATTCATCAGCAGCTAAATTTCTTATCTCTCCTTCTAGCGCCCTGGATGACTTTGAACCTGCCGCTTTACCAGCAACTGCAGCTTCTACTTCTGGATCTCTTTGAACAAGTACCTTTCCGCCTGCAGCAGACTTCTCAAAAATAGGAATGTCTGGTTGAGTTAAATTCCCCTCAAAAACTTTTTGTTGTTTTGCAAGCTTTTGTATCTCAGGAGTATCTTTTGCATTTGTCTCTTCCATACAATAACTATACCAATATAAAATCAACAAGTACAAGTATCAAATACACCCCATCCTATAACTTGACAACTGGGGTCTTCCGTGCTATAATACTCATCATGAAACAAAACACACTTAGATTCTTACCCTTATTAATCATCTTCTTCTCCGTTATAGGAGTTCTATCTTGGTTCGCCAAGAATCAAAAAGATGTTAAGAACATTAAACCTGTAACAGTTAACCCTTCAGACCTAGAGTCAGAAGATATAGCCAACGAAGCTTCCCCTACTCCTTCTACTTCATTCTTCTTCTCTAATGAACCAACTACTATTCCAGAAACCACAGAGCCAAAAGAAGACTCAACCTCAAAAGAAGAAGACACCGCCACAGAAGAAGATAGCTCAGACGACACTACTTACATTACAACTACCACTACCACCAGGACATGTACTCCCGTCTATGGTATGGCCGATTCCTGTGAGGAACATACAGTTGTAGATACCGGTGCTGAGTCTAACTTAGCCTACGGACTATCCGCCTTTGCCTATCTAGCTGGTTTAGCTGCTTTTGTAAAATCCAAGAAAAACTAATCACTAATATCATAAGTAATTACTTACTTAATTAGATTAAAATCTCTAGTTAAGCAAGTGGCTATTTAACCACTGTACATTTACAAGATACCGGATATAAGCTTGCCAAAGCGCTTGTCAGCCTATGGCTGAAGAGTACCACGGAGTGTGAATCAGACAAAAACTATCAATTTAAGAGTTACTCAACTTATTTCATTTAACTAACTTTGAGATTAGTAGTCATTAAAAAATATCTAGTTCACACCCTGTGGTACTTAAGAAACCTGCCCACAGGGTCGGCGTCATTCTGGCTTGTCCAGAATCTGCCGCACCCAAGCTCATCCAGAGCAGCTGGTTTCATAGCTTGCGCAAGTTAATCATTTTGTTCAATTCTTTTAGAAAAGGAGAAACACATGAAGAAAGCATTAATCATCGTCGCAATCCTGGCAGTCTTAGTTTTGGCCTTTATGGCCTTCATCACCCCTGGATGGCTCCGCTCTGATCCAGTTATTGGATGCACCAACCCACAATGGGAAAATCCTAACGGGGACCTTGAAGTCTTCCAAGACAAAGAAGTCTCCCCCGATGGCGTCTGGCAATGTAACTTTGCATCACCAGATGGACCATATGATTGGAAACGCGCCGAAGAACCCGCCCCTCAAGCTCCTCCCGCCATTCCTACGGAAAAATCTGCCCCTCCTCCCGCCATTCCTACGGAAAAACCTGCCGCTCCTCCTGCCGATCCTGTGGACGAAGAACCTACCACTCCTGAGGGCATCAACGTTTTTGAACTGGAATGCCTGGAACCCCTCTTCGAAGACCCCAGTAGCCCTGACCGAATTACCGGCTGGGTCTGCAATGAAGATTGCGGCATTAGTCCTGCCATCGGCAGCGACCAAGACTTCTACGTCCCCGCCGGCTATACCTTGGCGCTTGATACGAACGAAGTTCTCTTCTACTGGAGCCGCGAAGGTACCATCACTGAAATCTCCTCCACCTGGTACCGACTCACCATCCGCACGGCAGTCACTCTGCAAACTGCCTCAGTCCAATTCCACCAGTTGGTAGAGTACGGCAAGGATCCTTGCAACGACGGCGGCCTCTGCTCCTTCAACCCCGTTGCAGTTGGCTTCACCCCCTTGCCCCAATAATCCGGCATCTCATTCTAGAACTCCCAGCCATCCTGGCTGGGAGTATTTTTAATAAGTTAAAAATAACAAACGTCATTCCTGTGTAGACAGGAATCCATGTAAATCATATTTGACTTCTTAAAAATACATTTTTAGTACATTAAAACAACACAGCTAGACCCCCTTTGGAGGTGGGTAAAAATGAAAAAAATACTTGCGTATCTCGGAGTTGCCATAATGGTAGGAGCAGCACTTGCTAGTGCCATTATCGGAGAACCCACACCTGTCTTCTGGGCAGGGCCAGCACTTTTGCTGGTATCCATTTTCATTCCTTAATTCCTTCTCCTCCAGAGCACCTGTCTTTCTCCTCCAGGTGCTCTGGAATCATTATATAAATCATCTAGCTGTGTTTCATTTTTAAGTAATTAAAACCTCTTAAAGAGATTGACTACCCCAAAGGCTTGCCCGCCGTGGAGGGGGTTCAACCTCCGCTTCTTTGATTCTTTAAAAATGACCACAATAACCTTAATCATACCAGTCTACAACGAAGCCAAAAGGCTTTCAAAAACCTTCTCCACCCTAAACAAGTGGAAAGTTCCTAGTGGCATAAAAATAGACCAAGTAATCTATGTAAACGACGGATCAACCGACCAATCATTAAGTCTACTTAAAAACTCACCCCTAAAATTCAACAAAAAAGTTATTTCATATAAACAAAACCAAGGTAAAGGTTTCGCCGTTAAAAAAGGTATGTTGGCTTCTAAATCTAGCTACACTCTACTCCTAGACGCAGACATGGCCACCAGCCCAACTCAACTAAAAAAATTCATACCCTTTATGAAAAATGGTACAGACATTATTGTTGGCACCAGAAAAAACGGCCACTCCACCGTTACCGTTCACCAACCATTTATTCGTGAAAATCTAGGTAAAATCTTTACCAAGCTATCTCAACTAATTCTAAATGTACCGGTTACAGACTTCACCTGTGGTTTCAAGGCTTTTAGCCTAAAAGCTAAAAACGACATCTTTAAAAGATCTCTTGTTAACCGCTGGGGTTATGACGCCGAAATACTGTTTCTAGGTATACAACTAGGTTATTCAATAGAAGAAAAATCCGTTCTCTGGGCAGACCAAGTAGGCACCAAGGTCAGCATGCTAAAAGACGGGCTTTACTCTCTAACAGAGCTAGCTCAAATTAGGCTAAACCACACCCTAAACCACTACCACATCAAGAAAATCTTACCTCAGCTCAAATTTCGATATACTTAACAGTTAATGCGCCTTCTAGTAATCACTAGCTATCCAGAAGATAATCTAACCCACGGCAAAAAAACCGTTGGTGTAGCCTCTTATACCAAAAACACCATCAAGGCCATACAAAAGCTTAACTCAAAAGTTCAAGTTACCATCTGGTCAGAATCAAATAAAACTTGGCAAAGGAACTCTCTATCTTCTCTCTTCAAACTTTCTCTAAAACTTACTAAATCAAACCACCAACACTTATTTCTTCCCCACGAATTCAACATGTTTGGAAGCTCAAAAACTATAATTTTCTTTCCTATAATCCTTCTAATAAATAAACTAAAAAATAAGCCGTCAACTCTTGTACTACACCAAGTAGTTACCAGCTTTAAACATATCGCTCAACATGCCAATATTCCCAAACCGTTTATTCCAGTAGTTAATATGCTTAGCAAACTCTACTACTCAGTTATTATTAAACTCTCAACTAGCACCATAGTTTTTGAAGAGTTTCTAAAACAAAGACTCCCAAAAAATCTTCACAAAAAGATCACCGTTATTCCTCACGCTGTTGAGAATTTCAAAACTTCACAATCATCATTCAATAATTCCAATCAGTTTAATCTGCTCACCTTTGGCTATCTCGCCCACTACAAAGGAATAGACTGGTTAATAAAATCCTTCAAAAACTACTTAGAAACCCATCCCAATAAAAACCTTCACCTAGTCATTGCTGGTGGCCCAAATCCAAATCATTTAAACAAACCACATTATCAAAAATACCTCAAGAAAATCAACCAAATATCTCAACACCCTCAAATCATTCTCACCGGATTTATAAAAGAAAAAGACATTCCAAAAGCCTTTTCAAGAGCAAACTTAATTATCCTTCCCTACCGTATAGCCATGTCATCTTCTGGACCACTATCAATAGCTCTCTCATTTAACAAGCCATTTGCCATATCTAAATCAATCCAAAAATATACACGTACAGCTGATTTTCAAAAGGCTCTAAAAACCAACAAGCTCAACAAAAAAGATATCACCTTTACTCTTTCACAAAAAAGTTTCAACTCTATCATCAACAACTTTCTAAAAGACAAACAACTTTCTAAAAAGGTCACCCAGTTTTCAAGAGACCTAAACAAAGAAAGATCTTGGAGCAAAATAGCCAAACTCTACAACACACATCTCAACACCTAAATCTCTGGTCAGACCAACCTTGACATCTTGTATGAATATTGTATAATTATTGCCATGACCACTATAAACATATCTTTACCAACCCAGCTTAAAAACCAGGCCGATCTCTTAGTATCACAGGGTTACTATGCATCCTTCAGCGACCTTGCTCGCACCGCTCTACGCCAAATAATCTCTAAAGAAGAACTAAACTTGTGGCTAAAACAAACCAAAGACAACGAAGTAAAAAACAAAGCTGCCATACTTAATTCAGACCAAGACATAGACCTCTTCCTCAAATGAACCAACTAGTTCTTTCTGCTAAGTTTCAAAAAGACCTCAAAAAAATCCTCTCCAAACAACCAGATCTAAAACCTGCCATTAAAAAAACTCTAAAACAAGCCAGAAGAAGCATCACCCATCCGTCACTTAGGCTTCACAAACTTCAAGGCCAGTCATTTTGGTCAATCTCCGTTAATATGAAGTTAAGAATAATTCTTCACCAAGCAAAAGGCAAACTATATCTTCTCCGCATTGGGCCCCACAACCAAGTATATTAATCCCTATTCAAAAACTCAGCCAATGCTTTCTCGCCATACTGAGCTACAAACAGCTCCTGGTATCTTTCCTTCCATCTATCCCTAGCCTGCTTACTTTCCCTCACATACCAAGTCACCTTCCCACCAGAATCTCGTCTAACTTCCGAGCTAATCTCTGCTATACCTACCGGCCTACCTTGCTTAGACCCATCATCTTCCAACAACTTTACTAAATAAACAATTCCTTCACCATTAGTCTTTGGCGCCTTGTCTCTCAGATATACCACCACATCATTCCCATACCTCTTTCTCAAAAAATTAACCATCTCAATCGGAACTCTAACTTCCTTCGAGTTGGCTGGCTCATCTGGCATAACTCTAGTTCTTCTAACATCATTTTTTCCACCACTCAACTCTTTTCTTACTGGCGGTATTGAGTTCAGTCTCATTAGCTTGCTAGACATATCCACCAACCACCTACCTATCCATTTTTTTACTGATTCAACCTCATTTTTCTCTTCATCATTCATACTACTCTGTATTATACCAATCCTCCTATATAATATCTCCTGAATGACCAAGGAAAAATTAGCTCCAACAGACAGTGAATCAAAAGACATCAAACTATTCATTGCTAAAAACTGGCCAGCCATACTAGGAGCCGGCTCAGCCGCTAGTGCCGCTGTTTACCTAACTGCCAAGTTTCTTATCAAAAAACGCCAGTCCAATAAAAACAAATACATCAGAATAGACCACCTAGAAGAACTTTCAGAAGAAGTCATCGCTCAAAGAAGCAGTGCCCATGCCTTACTAGAAGAAGGCCAGGCTCTAGCTCAAACTGCCGGCAAACAAGAAACCAGCTCGGCCGCCCAAGAGCTAGCCAAAAACACAGACAACCCAGAGCTTGCAGAAGCCCTAACAACCTTCTCCCACACCTCTAAAATTTAACCCTATTACTTGTTTTTGTAGATTTGTCCTCTATAACCCACTTCAATAACCCAAACTACTCGAGAAACATTATCAACTTCAAAAATAACTCGGATATCTCCAATCCTCAATCTGCATAGCTTCAGTTTACCTCCCGACATCTTCTTTATATCTCCTACAACACTCGGATAACTCTCCAATCCAACCACCTTCTTTATAACCCGTCTTGCGTCAATCTTAGATAGTCTTCTTAACTTCTTCCAACCCTTATTAGAAAATCTTACCTCAAACCTTAACTTCATACTCTTTCATGGCTTGCTTTAAACCTACACCCTTACCTTTATTTTCTTTGGCCGCGTTTAATGCCATTAACTTATCCTCGGCATCTTCCAATCTCTGAAGCATTCTTTCATACTCCATCATACTTAAAAGGACCGCTTCTGGCGTAGATCTATTAAACACATACTTGAACCTATCTCTCTTTACTCTTTTCAAAAGACCCAAAGTGTCAACTCGCATGTCTGTCACAGTACTAATATTTGCTTTTGTAGGTATTAACATTACATTAATATAACATTACTCTATATGTTTGTCAACTAACAAAGTTCACCTTCACCTCTGCTAAACTAGAATCATGTCCGGCAAGCTATCGTTCAAGAAGTTCAAACAAAAAATGCGCTTAAAAAAACTTAAGCTATTTCTGCAAAACCTTTGGGCACCTCTAATCATTGTCACCATCTCTCTAATACTGTCTTTTCTAAACTACGAACCCGGCACATGGCTCACCGGTTGGGACAATCTCCACCCAGAATTTCTACCCTTAACCAACTTAAAAAGGGCCATCTTCACCGTTTGGCAAGAACACCAAGGCCTAGGTCTTTTAGGTGGCATGGCTCACGCAGCCGATCTACCCCGCCAACTTATCCTCTATCCCCTAAGCCTTTTAGGCATCCCCGCTCAAAACCTACGCTACCTCTACACCTTCTCCATGCTCACCCTTGGTCCACTGGGAGTTTATTTTTTCATTAAAACTCACCTCTTAAAGAAAGAAGGTCTCCATCTACCCTTTGACAAAAACACCAAAACCTTCGCCGCTCTTTTAGGCGGACTTTTTTATCTTTTGAACCTATCCACAGTTCAAACCTTCTTTGTTCCCTTCGAGTCATTCACCTCCTTCTTTGGTTTCTTTCCTTGGTTACTTTATGTCACCATCAACTATCTCAAACAGCCCAACAAACGCCACTTTCTCTACCTTATTTTTGTCTATCTTTTAGCCGCCCCCTCCTTTTATATAGAAACCCTCTTTGTTGTTTTTACCCTTACCTTAATTCCCATTCTATTTACTAGAAAAAATAACCTAGCCATTCTTCTAAAAACAACTCTTACCATCTTCATTACCCAAAGCTTCTGGCTTCTACCAGTGATATTTTTTGTTATCACCAACGGTCATGTAGGTGAGCAGGCAAAAATAAACCTTATCTCCACCCCAGAAACATACCTTAGAAATCTAGAGTTTGCTAGTCTTAAAAACCTAAGCCTACTCAAAGGCTTTCTCTTAAACTTTGTAGATCTAGGACCAAATCAAAAATTCACCTACCTACTACTTCCCTGGAAGCAACACCTTAAAAACCCTCTCATCAACCTAATCGGCTATCTCAACTTTATTACCATTCTCACCGGTATCTACTACGCCTTCAAAAAGAAATTAAAACTTTTCCCAACCATTCTCTCCATTACTATTATCTGCTTCTTCTTTCTTTTGGGTGGTGGACTTTTAATAAATAGCCAGATTCCTTTAATTGGTGAGCTCTTCCGCTCTCCTTTTACCAAGTTTTCTACACCCTTAGCCTTTACCTACTCCCTCTTCTTCAGTGTTGGTTGTATCTTCTTGCTTGATCTCTTTTCCTTCCTTCACCATAAATTCACCTACATCTTCACCCTGTTCACTATCACCCTGTCTCTGTTAATCTTCACCTCACCTGCTTTCTCCGGCCAGCTAATTTCTTCCAACATGAAACTAGATATCCCCCAAGAATACCTAGAAACCTTCAAGTTCTTTGAAACACAAGACCCCAACACCCGTATTGCCAACTTTCCTCAACACACCTTTTGGGGTTGGAACTTCTACTCTTGGGGCTACCGTGGCTCCGGCTTTTTATGGTACGGACTTAAACAACCCGTTATAGATAGAGCTTTCGATGTCTGGGAAAAAGCCAACCAAAATTACTACGAAGAAATTAACACAGCTCTTTACTCCAACAACTTAAAAGATTTTGAAAACATAACTAAAAAATACGCCATCAGCTGGATATTAATAGACAAATTCGTCATCTCTCCTCAAGAAAATCAAGACCTTAAGAACCAACAGCTAATAAACATCTTAAATGACTCAGAAGACTTCAAACTAGAAAAAAACATCAACAACAATATACTGATATATAAAGCTATCACCAAGAAAAGAGTAAACAACTTCCTCTCTATTACCCCTAACCAAAATACCCGAATATATCCCTTCAGCAACCTATCATTAAGACCAAACACAAACTGGACAAAGGGGTCCGACCCTAGCAGGAGCGGTTCCAACCGCGGGCTTCTTGATTATCAAATCAAGAAAGGGTCGTACCCCAATGGCACAATATCTCTTCCTTCCTTCACCAACACAGAAAACCTTGTCCCTGTAGAAATTTCCTACAAAAAACTTCCACAACAGATTCTTCTAAAGTTCTCTCCTCTACTTCCTTTAATAAACTCTAATACTCTAAAATCAACTCCCAACTACACTTATCTAACTATTCCTTACTTCCAATCTAGTTTAATTCTAGAAGTGAACCAAGAACATTTTGAACTAGTTCTCCCCGGAGAATTAGTTAGCCAACCCACCTTCTATCCTCTAGCAACTACCTACCTTCCCACCAAAGATACCATCAACGTCAGTCTTTATACCAACTCGCCCACTCAGTCCGTCAACGTCACCAGCGCCCTAAAAGATGCCGTGCCCTATCAATGCTATACCAAAAAACCAGATCGTCAAATTGAAAAAATCACCTATCAAAACTCTATCTCTCTTTTAGGTACAGATGTAGTTGGTTGTCTCTCACTTCCTCTACCGTCTTTCACTCCACCGGGGTTAGTTTCCACTCAATATACCTACTTCTCCTCCACCTCCACTCCGGCCAACTCCAACATTACGGCCACCAACTTTGGCTCCACCAGCACTCCTCCTCAACCACTTCATGCTCAAATACTCCCTTTTACCACCCGGCAATTTTCTCCCTTAAGTCTTACCAAACAACAACTCAACCTAATTCTAGAAGCCAACAACACTAAATCTGTTCAAGAAATTACTTACCAAAATGTCACCACGAACTTCCATCCTCTTCTAGCCAATACATCTTTTAAGCTAAATCACATACCTGCTCAAACCTTGCCCACCCAAAAATCAAACAAGGTTCTCCTATCTCTCCCCACCATCAATTCATCATTCAACATCACTCAAACTCCCAACCAGAATCAACTGCAACCAAAGGCAACCAACTGTAATCAGTTCCGATCTGGTGATTCTTCAAAAGACGTCACCAATAACACAATCAATTACCTTGCTCAAAACGCTACCGCCTGTGACTCACTAGATCTCCGCCACCTACCCCATTCAACCAACTACTTAATTCAACTAGACCACCAGCACCAAAAAGGTCTACCAATGACCATCTGTCTAGAGAACCACTCAACTCACCGCTGTGATATATTTGAACGCCTTCAAGACACCTCTTCAATCCAATCTCTCATTCAACCCATCACCAACTCACAAGAACTTCCCGGTTACACACTTCATCTCTACAATCAATCACTTGGCAAGCGCCCAACCGTTACTAATATTAAGTCCATCTTCATCAACCCTCTCCCTCTAAACTTTTTACAAAATATCTCACTAAAGGGGTCCGACCCTGAAAGGAGCGACTCCAGCCGCGGGCCCCTTGATTATCAAATCAAGGAAGGGTCGTACCCCAACACTTTCACCTCAACCCACCCCACCGAGTTTCTCTACACCATCTCTACATCTGCCAAAGACTCCAGTCTAAACCTTTACCAAACACAATCACCCTACTGGGTAGCCATAGAAACCAATCAAGAAAACACTCAGCTACCTACCTGGCAACTCATCCTCAAAACTCCTCTACTCTACTTAAAAAATACCAAGCTCCAACCAAACGACGATTCTTGGCACAACTCCTGGCAACTAACCAAACCAGCCAATAATCTCATTCTCGTTTACCTCCCTCAATATCTCGAGTTCCTTGGGTTTTTTCTCCTACTTACTATTCCTCCTCTATATTTCCTTCACAAAAAGCTTCAAAAAAAATAACCTCTAAATTGCGAGCAGTGGCCTGCCCAACACACTGCCCGCAATTTAAAAGTCAAATAGCGTATTGACATGCTATCCAAAAGAATGTTAACCTGCTAACTAGATTGTCATCACCTGTCCTGATGAAAATCTAAGCTTAAGAGCTTTGTCGTTCGAGTTCGGCTACGGCGATAAAGCTCTTTTTGCGTTGTCAAAGTGTTTCTAATACATTCTCTCTCTTTTCAGGTTTATCTCCACCCAACTCACCCAACTTACCATCTACCATCTCTTTTATTTCTTCTAATATTTCAGGTGTCATTCGTGAATCATTTATCCAATCTCCCAACCAACCTAACAAGAACTCTCCTAAATTTTCTGAGTCCACATCTCTTGATTTCTTTATTTCCAATTTAGTTGCCATAAAATTTATTTAATATATCCTGAATATACCATTTTATGTCAATTTTATCAACCTATATTAAAGCTGATTTCAATTATCCACATAACCCATAAATTATATACCCACGTTTATAGCCTCAAACTCTACTTCTCCCTTGTTTTAGATCTCCATGTGGATAACTTTTAATAAGTATGCAGTTTATCTAATTTAAGCAAAACAACCTCTCCGTCATTCCGCATTTCCCACTTTAAATTAAAGGGGTCCGACCCTTACAGCAACCCTCGATCGCAGGGTCGGGGCGGGCCCATTGGCCATCAGGCCAAAGGAGGGTCGCACCCCGGCTTCCTCTTTGCAATAACATTTGCAACCCTCTCTTTCTTTCCACGCCCACTCCCGTCATCCTCCGTACTACTCCCCATACATCATCCCACATCCCCACCGTCATCCTCGCGCAGGCGGGGATCCATCTCTCTCTGATCGCTCTGATGACAATGGTGTTACACTATTCTCATGGCCAAGAAAACCAATCTATTTATGTGCTCAAGTTGCGGCAACGACTTCCCCAAATGGGCTGGCCAGTGCCCTGCTTGCAAAGAGTGGAACACAGTCTCCCAGGTCTTCGGATCTTACCTTAAACCGTCTTCAAATAACCAAAACTCCCGTTCCAAACAGCCAAAGCCTCAAAGTCCAAAACAGACCTTGACACAGGCCCAATTTAGCTATCTATCTACCTCAATCAGTGAAATAGATAGAGTGCTAGGTCAAGGCCTATCACCTGGCGGAGTCTACCTTTTGGCCGGTCAACCAGGCATAGGCAAATCAACCTTACTCACGCAACTTGCTATCAAACTATCCCAAAATACATCAAAAGCGGCCAGTACTAAAAAAAGTGCCTCAAAAGGCGTTCTTTACATCTGTTCAGAGGAGAACTCTACCCAAGTAGCTACTAGAGTTAGTCGCTTTACCAAAGCAGACATAAAAGAGCTTCACCTTCTAAACACCTCAAATGTAGAGACCATCCTAACCCAGAACTCCCTTTCCAACTACAACCTAATAATAGTCGACTCAATCCAGTCAGTTCAGACAGACCTAAATCCTACTTCTCCAGGATCTCCTTCACAAATAAAAGACAGCGCCAACTTAATCATCAAAATGGCTAAGGAAACCCAAACACCCATCATCATAGTTGGTCATGTCACCAAGGCCGGCTCCATTGCCGGCCCAAAACTACTTGAACACATGGTAGATTCGGTTCTAGAGCTTTCGGGCGACAGACAGCACAATTTAAGATTGCTCAGAAGTGTAAAAAACCGTTTTGGACCAACAGATGAAACAGGAATATTCGAAATGACAGGCAAAGGCTTGATAGAGGTCAAGGACCCTTCAAAATTCATGCTAGCAGGCCGGGTAGAAAATGCTCCAGGCTCTTCACTTTGCTTAATAATGGAAGGCACCAGACCGCTAACAGTTGAAATTCAGGCCCTAGTTGTTCCCTCAAATTTAGCCATTCCTCGTAGAGTAGTCAAAGGTATCAACATTAACCGGCTCCAACTAATCTGTGCAGTTCTCACCAAACACCTAAACCTTCCTTTGGGAAACAAAGACGTCTTCGTCAACGTTACCGCCGGTTATAAACTGTCTGAGCCAGGGGCAGATCTAGGTATTGCTTTAGCAATCATTAGCTCAATAAAAAACCAGGCCTTACCCATCAACTCCATCGCTTTTGGAGAACTAGGCCTTTTAGGCGAAATTCGTTCAGTTGCCTTTCAAGACAAACGAGTCAAAGAAGCTAAAACCTTAGGCTACAAAAAAACTATCTCACCAGAAAACACCAAACACCTAAAAGACATCAAACTCTAAAAAACCAACAGTAGTCAAACGGTGAAGAATTGACAAATCCGGCCCGCAGCCAGCTTGCCCGCCGTGGTGGGCCTGCGATGTGAGGACTGGCATTTGGTAATTCGACACCTAAAAAAACCAAACTCTAAATCTAACCGGTTAATTTTATTCAAGCTCTATCTATACCCTACCGGCACCTCAGTCAAAACCATTCCCAAACTCATTCTTCTATTCTTACCATCTATCTTCTCTACAAACACATTAACTTCTTCACCTACCTCAAATTCCTTATCTGCTGGTTTATTGGTTACATGAATTAAACCATCAATCCCTGGCTCAAAATTCACAAACACACCATAAGGAGCTGATCTAACTACCTTGCCTTTGTGTTTTGTACCAATAGCATAAACCTTTTCAATACCATCCCAAGGATCATGACTCAATCGTTTTATAGATAAATTCAGCTTACCGGCCTTCTTCTCTATTCCAATTACCTGAACATTTACTTCCTGTCCAACCTTAAACAAAGTATTTGGGTCTTCAACCTTTTTCCAACTAATTTCACTAATATGAATCAAACCTTCAACCTTAGCACTCTTAGTCTCTTTTTTGTCTTTAGGCATAGGTACACCTACTGTCACAAATACTCCAAACGGCATAATTCCTGATACGGTTCCTACCAGCTTCTCATTTTCTTTAACACCCTCTAGAGCCTCATGTCTCTTAGCCATTGCCTTGGAATCAGATACAAGTTTCTCGCTAAAAATAAGTCTATTTTGCTCCTGATCAACCTCAATTATTTTTACCTTAAATTTAGTATTCAACAAATCTTCCATCTTACCTAAATACTTCTCACCAAACTGTGAAGTAGGTACAAAACCCCTCATTTCTCCAGACTTAACAACCATACCTCCTCTATTCACTTCCAACCCAACTACTTCTGTTTCTGTTTCCTCAGCCATCATCTTGGTATACTTCTCCCACCTTCCAGACTCAGCCGCCTGACTCAAAGATAATATAATCTGCCCTTGATCATTCTCCGGATGCTTCACAAACGCCTTTATCTTATCTCCTACCTTAAGTTCAGCCAATAAATCAGCCGCTTCAGCAGCATCTTCTCCAGTCACCACGCCCTCAGTCTTTGCCCCAATATCCAACAAAAGTAATCTTCTACCCAAACTGGTAATTACTCCCTCAATTTCTTGTCTACGCCTTAAAGTTGTTGGTTCTACCTTAGATCCTGCCAAAAGCCTGTCCATTAAAGACATCTTCACATCAGAAACCTTTTTCTTAATTTTTTCCTTTTTAGCTAATACTTTCTTTTTTGTTGCCATTCATTCATTTCCTTTCAGTCGTCAAGACTAATCAGTATTCTACCACAAAACAGGTTAAAACCCTATCTCAGTCTAAAACTCACTACTACCGACTTACTTACCATACTCGACCCTGGTTCAATTGGCATTCCTCCGCCACCTCCACCACCCATCTCAGCCATAGCTTTATACACACTTGTAGGTGACGATCCTTCCACCACACTTACCACCTCACCCAAACTTCCACCAGCTGCTTTAGCCATAATCTCTGCTTTTTCCTTGGCATCCTCAATAGCAGTAATTAATAGTTCATCCCCTGCCTTTTGGGTGTCATCCAGCGTTAGCATTGGTCCATACACATTAGTGGCCCCATTCTTGGTAAGAATATCTGCCAGCTGTGAGGCATCATCTACGTTTCTCAAAGTCACCTCAATATTGTTACTTACTCGCCACTGCCCTTTTCTTCTTTTTTGCACACCATCTTCATAGTAACTTTCTTCTTCCTGATAAATACTTAAGTTAGAGGTTTTAATATCTGCCTCTTTTATTCCAAAGGTCTTAACCGCCTCAGTAATTTTATTCACAATGTCATTAACTTCTTTTGTAGCTGCTTCCCTATCATTATTTACAGCACTGGCTCCGGCAGTAAACTTAGCTATCTCATTTCTTTTTAGTTCTTTGCTTGTTCCACTTACAACAACCAAACTATCCTGGTTCAATGCCAACCTACCCCAATCCATACTCTGCCATGGAAACATATATATTACTCCCCAGCCCACTGCAAAGAAAAATAATACGGCTGCTAATACATTTATAAAATTATTTTGTTTCATAACTTAATACTACCAGCAACCTCAAGAAAAACAAGTCTCTCTAATCCAAGCATACACCTAATGGTAGTCCATTATCTTGCAACCTTACCCTAGTTGTATCTACCAACACCTGACCATCTTCATACACCAAAGTTGGAATGGAGTAATACCCTCCATCATCAAAGAACTCAACCATAGACTTCCCTTTATCTACTAAATCCTGGGCAAAACTTACACTCGGCCAAGTACAACCTTCAATCTCAGTTAACTGCCATATAGCCTCTTCCAAAGTTACCGGCCCTACCAACCACTCTTGCTCTTTCTGGCAACTAAACCCAGACCCCACAAACCACCCATCTTCATTACCCACTAGCGGAACAACATGATAAAACCATCCAGAGTCTCTATCAAATTTCTCTTCTATATTAGAGTAAGACTCCAACAGTACCAAATGCTCAAACTTATCAGATCTATACAGCTCTACCAGAGTCAGAATACTCGCTCTTCTACACTCACCAGCCAAGTCTTCTTTCTCACCATTAGCCATCAATACATCACGAGCTTTATCCATTCCCATTTTTAGGCTTAAGGGTAGTAAACAGTTGCTGAAATCAAGGGTTTTTCTTCTTGCATCCAACTAAAAGGTGTGTTACATTTCTAGAATGAAATTAAGGGTGCCCCTAGAAGTAAAGTTACAAGATGTATTTT
>Ga0233431_1001378_pt1 | contig 42540 bp, 49 predicted proteins | sample SI_118_April2016_FD_179867 | JGI IMG/M metagenome (GOLD analysis project Ga0233431, IMG submission 179867) | Seawater microbial communities from Saanich Inlet, British Columbia, Canada - SI_118_April2016_200_MG | ecosystem: Environmental > Aquatic > Marine > Inlet | place: Canada: British... | reverse complement strand
CTAGTAAATGTGAAAAGAATTTACTTCATCTTAAAAGGAAACCTCTTAAAATTAGGTGGACAGAAGCTTACCGTAAAGAACATAAGAAAGGTCTTAAGGTAGAAGAGAAGAAAGAAGCTGTTAAACCGGAAGTTAAGAAGGTAGAAAAAATAGAAGAAAAAACAGTTGAAAAGGTTGAAGAAAAGAAAGAAGTAGTTCAAGAACAACCTAAAGAAGAAGTAAAGAAAGAAGTCAAAGAAGATAAGAAAGAATAGGGTGATGATAAGGTGGTTAAAGAACTAATTGAAAAAACTTTCATTGCAGTTAAACACGATGGTGTTCAACGTGGTTTAGTTGGAGAAATCATTAAACGTTTTGAACAGCGAGGATTAAAGTTAGTGGGTATGAAAATGGTTTTACCTACTGAAGAGATGGCTGATAAACATTACGTTTTAACTCCTGCATTTATTGATAAATTAGGAGAAAATACTCGAAAAGCAGCAGCTTCTAAGGGGAAAGAGTTATCTGAAACTAATGAAGAGATTGCTACTCGAGTTAAAAATTGGAACATGAAGTATCTTACTGAAGGGCCAGTTGTAGCAATGGTCTGGGAAGGATTCCATGCAATTGAAATTGGTAGAAAGATTGTTGGTCCTGCAGAATCTCGTGGAGCTCCAATTGGAACTATCCGTGGAGATTTTAGTGTAGAATCTTATGATATGGCTGACAAATTAGAAAGGCCATTAAGAAATTTAGTTCATGCTTCTGGAGACAGAGAAGAATCTGAGAATGAAGTTAGTTTATGGTTCAAACCAGAAGAACTTTTTTCTTGGGGAAAACAACGTTGGAAAGTTATGCATGGGGTGGACTAAGATGAGAATGATTGCTTTAGGATCTCCAGGAGTTGGAAAAGGAACTTACGCTGCGGAGATTATAAAAAAATATAGTATTTTACATATATCTACTGGAGACCTTTTTCGAGAAAATATTAAAGGTCAAACTGAATTAGGAAAAAAGGCTAAAGAATTTATTGATCAAGGTCAATTAGTTCCTGATGAAGTTACAATTGGAATGGTTAAAGAACGTTTAGGTCGAGAAGACATTAAGGAGAAGGGATTTTATCTTGATGGATTTCCAAGAACAATTCCTCAGGCTGATGCATTAGCAGGGTTTTCTGAAATTGATTTAGTGTTAAATTACAAGGCAGATAAGGAAGTTATTATTCAACGTTTAAGTGGAAGAAGAATTTGTAAGAGCTGTGGTGCAATTTTTCACATGTTAAATATAAAACCAAAAACTGAAGGAATTTGTGATAATTGTGGTGGAGAACTTTATCAAAGAGACGATGATCAGGAAGAAGCGATAAAAGAACGGTTAAAAACTTATGAAGAAAAAACTGCTCCTTTAATTGGTTATTATCAAGAGAAGGGATTGTTAAAAGAAGTTTCCGTGAATGAAGATTTTGGTCATAACAAAGAAATGCTTATGGACAGAATTTATGGAGTTATTGAACAATGAGTCTTGACAGGGTTCAACAAGAAGTTGCAGATTTTAACACCGTAAGGGGTTGGGATAAAGATACAAAATATCTTAAAGACTTTTTGTTGAATATGTGTGAAGAAGTTGGTGAAGCTTGGAGTTTAATTAAGTGGATTGATCATGAAGAACAAAAGAAAATTTTTGTTGAACATAAAGATCAGTTCAAAGATTTTGTTGGCGATCAACTTTTTTTAATTTTAAAAGTTGCTTGGCTTCTTGATATTAATAGTGGAGAAGCACTTGAGGAAACACTTGCAGAATATGAACAAAGATTTCCAATTAAAGAAACTCTTGAAAAAAAACATGGTAATCCTCTCGCGGGAGGGATTGACAATAAACAACAAACAATAAACAATAAACAACAATAAAGGTGAAATATTATGGCTGAAAAAATGGTTGACATGGTGATGAGAATTTCTCAGCACCCAAAACAAATTAGAAATATTGCAATTTGTGCACATATTGATCACGGGAAAACTACTTTTTCCGATAATTTACTTGCGGGAGCAGGTATGATGAGTGAACACGATGCTGGTTCTGCTAGAAAATTAGATTTTCATGAGGACGAACAAGAGAGAGGAATTACAATTGATTCTGCAGCAGTTTCAATGGTTCACACCGTTAATAGTACCGAGTATTTAATCAATTTAATTGATACTCCAGGACACGTTGATTTTGGTGGGGATGTTACTCGAGCAATGAGGGCTGTAGATGGCGCGGTTGTTCTTGTATGTGCTTCTGAAGGAGCTATGCCACAGACAGAAACTGTTCTTAGGCAAGCTTTGAAAGAAAGAGTAAGGCCAGTTTTATTTATTAACAAAACTGATCGGTTAATTAAGGAATTAAAATTAACTCCTGAACAAATGCAGGAAAGATTTGTCAAATATATTGGTGATGTTAATAGAATTATTCGGAATGTTGCTCCAGAAGAATATAAAGAATTGTGGCAAGTAAGTATTGAGAAAGGAACTGTAGCATTTGGTTCTGCATTTCATAATTGGGGAATTTCTTTGCCATATATGCAAAAGAAAGGTGTTAGTTTTAAACAAATTATTGACGCTTATACTGGGACAGATGAAGAAATTAAAGATAAAGTTAAACAATTAGCAAAGGACGCACCACTTCATGAAGTTGTTCTTGATTTAGTTGTTGAACATAGTCCTGATCCGGTTGTTGCCCAGGCATACAGGATTCCAAGATTATGGCAAGGTGATTTAGAAACTACTGAAGGTAAAAATTTAATTGATTGTAATCCAAATGGAAAATTGTTTTTTGTTGCTACAAAAATTGTTGTTGATCCTCAAGCAGGAGAAATAACTACAGGGAGATTATTTTCTGGAACAATGAGAAAAGGAGAAGAAGTTTTCTTAAATATGGCAAATACTCCTGGGAGAATTCAGCAAGTATATATCTACAATGGTGCAAAGAAAGAAATTGTTGATAATGTTCCTGCAGGAAATATTATTGGTGTTGGTGGATTAAGAGCTGCTATGCCTGGTGAAACTGTTACTTCTGGTGGTCCATCAGATCCTTTTGAAGAGATTAAACATATTTTTGATCCGGTTGTTACAAAAGCAATTGAAGCAAAACGACCTAGTGATTTACCAAAATTAATTGAAGTTCTTCGTCAAGTACAAAAAGAAGATCCTACTATCAAAATTGAGATTAACGAAGAAACTGGAGAGCATTTAATGCATGGTATGGGTGAGTTACATTTAGAAGTTATTGAAAATAGAATTAAGAAAGATAAAGGTGTTGAGATAAAAACTTCGGCTCCTATTGTTGTATATCGTGAAGCTGTTACTAAAAAATCTCCTGAAGTTGAAGGTAAATCTCCAAATAAACACAACAAACTGTATTTCACTGTTGAACCTTTAGAACAAGATGTAATTGATGGTATTAAAGAGAACAAAATGCCTAGTGGAAGGTTTAAGAAAAAGGATTTAGAAGTTATTAGTTTCTTAAGAGATGAATGTGGTTGGGACACCAAAGTTGCAGGAAGTGTTAAAGCAGAATTTGGTGGTAATCTATTTATGGATAGAACTAGAGGAATTGTTCACATTAACGAAATTATGGAATTACTTTTAGACATGTTTCAAGACGTAGTTAAGGCTGGTCCTTTAGCTAAGGAACCTTGTATTAATGTTAAGGTGAGTTTAATGGATTGTACTTTACATGAGGATGCAATTCACAGAGGTCCAGCACAGATGTACCCTGCAGTAAGAGAAGGTATCCGAGGCGCAATGATGCAAGCTGGTCCTTTATTGTATGAACCCTTACAGGTTATGAGAATTGAAGCACCAAATGATTATGTTGGAGAAATTTCTAAAATGGTTTCTTCTAAAAGAGGACAATTATTAGAAATGAACCAAGAAGGAGATGTTACAGTAGTTATGGCAAAGATGCCGGTTGCAGAATTGATGGGCTGGAGTAATGGCTTGAGATCTGCTACTGGAGGAAGAGGAAACAGTTCTCTTGTTGATCAGAGTTTTGAATTACTTCCACGGGAATTACAAGACAAAATCATCTCTACAATTGTTCAGAGAAAAGGTTTAACTTCTGGTAATTTAGGAGCATAGTTTTTTTATTTCTTTTTTTTACTTCTTTTATTTTTTTAAACTTGGTTTTTCTCTCTTTATTTTTACCGAAATGTTTATAAATAAACTGGGAAGAAAAGCTCTATAACAAACTAATGCTCTTTAATGGGGTGAATTAGGAGGATATGAATAAAAATGGCTAAAGAAAAGGAACATATTAACTTAGTATTTATCGGTCACGTAGATCACGGTAAATCTACTACTGTAGGAAGATTATTGTTTGACGCAGGAAATATCGATGAACAAACAATGAGAAAGTTGAAAGAGAAAGCTCAAATGTTAGGAAAGAGCGGATTCGAATTTGCTTTCGTTATGGATAACTTAAAAGAAGAACAGGAAAGAGGAGTTACAATTGATTTAGCTCACAAAAGATTCGATACAGATAAGTATTACTTTACTATTATCGACGCACCTGGGCACAGAGACTTTATTAAAAACATGATTACTGGTGCTGCTCAAGCGGATTGTGCAGTTTTAGTTGTTGCTGCTAACGACGGTGTTAATGCTCAAACTATCGAGCATTTGAAATTATCCAAGATTTTTGGTGTTGGACAATTAGTTGTTGCTGTTAACAAGATGGACATTTCTGGTGTAGACTGGAGTGAAGAAAGATACAATGCAGTTGTTGAAGAAGTTAAGAAACATGCTGCTCAAGCTGGATGGCAAGCAGATAAATTAAGATTCTTACCTCTTGCGTCTTTACCTGGAGATAACATTGCTAAGAAAACTGAAAAAATGCCTTGGTGGACTGGAGACAATCTATTAGAAGCTATTAATAAATTTGATGTTCCTCAAAAACCAACTGACTTACCATTAAGATTACCTATTCAGGATGTATATAACATTACTGGAATTGGTGTTGTTCCTGTTGGAAGAGTTGAAACTGGAATTATGAAAGTTGGAGACAAAGTAATTGTAGTTCCTGGAAGAGAAGGAAAAGGAGTTGCTGGTGAATGTAAATCTATTGAGATGCATCACGAACAAGTTAAAGAAGCTGGTCCGGGAGCAAACATTGGATTCAACGTACGTGGTCTTGGTAAGAAAGATATTGCTCGTGGAGATGTATTAGGACGTGCTGATAACCCACCTACTGTTGTAACTGAATTTACAGCACAAGTTGTTATCATGAGTCATCCTAGTGTTGTTACTGTTGGATACACTCCAGTATTTCATATCCATACTGCACAAATTGCATGTCAGTTTGTAGAAATTTTGAAAAAAATTGATACTGCTACTGGTTTAGAAGTTACTGAAAACAAAGACGTTTTAAGAAACGGAGATGCTGCAATTGTAAGATTAAGGCCTGTTCAACCTCTAGTTATTGAGAAGAACGCTGAGATCCCACAAATGTCTCGGTTTGCTATTCGTGACTCCGGTGTAACTGTTGCTGCAGGAATGTGTATGGACTTAGTTAAGAAAGACTTGAGTGCTACTAAGTAAAGCATTTATTTTTTATTTTCTCTTTTTTATTTTTGAAAGAGAATCTGTGGATACAAAATTTCGTATTCAACCAAAACACTTATAAACAACCAGAAATCTGGTTAAGAAAAGCATGACGAATTATATTCATCATGTATAAAGGATAAATATGGTGCAAAGAGCAAGAATAAAATTAGTAAGTACAGACATTGGCAAGCTCAATCAGATCTGTAGTGATATTAAAGATATTGCTGAAAAGACTGGTGTTGATTTGCGTGGTCCTATTCCTTTACCTACAAAAAAATTAAAAGTTACTACTCGAAAATCTCCATGTGGTGATGGAAAAGCTTCTTGGGAACGTTATGAAATGCGTGTGCATAAAAGATTAGTGGACCTTTCTGCTGATGAAAGAACTTTAAGATTAGTTATGCGTGTACCTATCCCTGAAAATTTAAACATTGAAATTGAAATGGTTGATGTTTAGAACTTTTATTAATTCTATTTTAAAATCGAAAGACTTATAACTTGTTCTCACTTAACAGTAGTCATGTGGACAAGAGACGATATTTTAAGGTTTATTGATAGTCTTAGTCCATATTCTAATGATGATTCTACGTTATATACTATTGGTGGTGGTGGAGCTATAAATCTGTTAGCAAATAATGATCGGGAAATTTCTGATTTAGATTTATTATTTTTGGGAGAAGATAAAAAACGATTTGCAGAAAACTGTATTGGTTTTGAAGAAGGACAAGAAAGTGCTTTAGAATTAGATCTTCAATTCTCTGGAAGTTATTTTGGTTCTATTGAAACTACTTCTCAAGATGTTAGGGATAATTATGTTGTTGAAGTTGAATTAGAAGGGAAAATAGTGCCTGTACTTTCTCCAGAGTTTGTTGCTGTTTCAAAATTAACTAGTTGGATGGGTTCTCAAAAAGAAGGATTACCTCATATTTCAAGAAAAAAAGATGTATTAGATATTGTTGCTCTTTGGGAAACAAGGGGATTGAAAAAAGATTCATTCGAAGAGTTAGTTGAAAAGGTTCCTCATGCTGATGTTTCACCTCAATTATTATATGATGTTTTGGTTCGCAATATTCAACAATATAATGGTGAGCAATCTTCTGCTAATATTAATATTTTAAGAAACACTACTCAAACAGCAGAAATAATGGGGCGGTTTGAAAATCAAGATGAAGTATATCAACGTTTAACAAATTTTGTTGCTGATGGGGATATTGCTTATGCTTCAAATTGTTTAAGTGCTATTGGAAGAACAGTGGTGTTATTTAGTGATCCTGAAACTCGCAGAGATGTTTTTGATGTTCTCTTAGATTATTCTAAAAGAACAGGACACGAAGGGATTGATAAAATTTCTTCTGGTATTGGTTATACAGTTGGTCCTGATTCATCTGTTGAGATGCAGAACGGATTATGGGGAAAATTAAAACCTCAAATTGATACTTGTGTGCCTCAAATTTTTTTAGAAGAGTCAGTTGCTGCTTATAGGGCTGAAAGAAAATTAGGTTTTTAATTTATTGACCTATTGCTCTTTGATAGATTTCTCTTGTTCGTTCTTGCATTCTATCTGTTGTTAATCCTTTTTGTAATGCTTGTGTTCTAATTTCACCTGGTGATACAATTTTTCTATCTCTAAGTAAGGTATCTAATGCACCAATCTGGTCAAATAATACTCTGGCGTTTGCTTTGTATGCTGCGTCTTTTATTGCATCTGGGGCCTTGTATTCTACTGATTTTAAATCAGTTAAAATCCCATTAGATTCATTAACTAATTCGGGAATCCCTCCTGTTTCTGATGCAATTACTGGGACTCCTTGCATTAATGCTTCAAGAATTGCTAAACAGATTGCTTCACTTTGTGCAGGATGAAAATATGCATCCAATGCTCCTTGAATTGGTGTAGTTACAATCCCTCCAAATGCTCTTGATCTTGATATCCCTTCACTTTTTAATTGATTATAAAAATGGCCATATACCATACCATTAGTTTGTTGGTGATCTCCAGTTAATTTTGAAATATCTAAAACTACTTTAGCTCTATCTGTTGCAACTAAATTTGGAGCAACTCCTTCTAATTGACTTAAAAATCTTTGTCTTTCATTACCATTAGATGTTGCAAATACAAATCCAACATCTGAATCTGCTTGATCACAATAACGTAATAATTCTAGAATTGTCCCTGCACCTTTATTGTGGTTCATTCTTCCAACATAACCTAAAATTCGATCTCCTTTTATTTTAATTTGATCTCTTAGTGCTTCTTTTTCTTTAGCAGAATATATTTGGTATAATCTTGAGTCAACTCCGTTTTGAACTACATCAATCTCTCCTTTGGCAATATATCCGCCATATTCGAAAGCTGTTCTTACTGCATGGCTAACTGCAATAAATCGATCAACTTGGGCCTCTTCGACTCTTTCTTTTAATGTTCTTTTGTCAGTTTTTGAATGGTTATAATAGGTTGGTTCTAATAATTCTGGCATACAGTGAAGATGGACAATTGTTGCTACATCGTTTCCAAATTCTGCTTTAACTTTTTTTGTAAGATCTAAATCTTTACCAGGAAAATGATAATTTAGTACAACTGGGCCATCATCTTCTTTAAGCAATTCTCTAATTAATTCAACATGTGGACCTTCTCCTGCTCGATAAGGCAATTGATGGACTTTTGTATCTAAAGACATAGATGCAATAAATCCAGCTACATCCATACTTGAAGGGAGACTTGGGCAATAAACAGAATTTGCACTTGAAGTGACTACATGTGTTTTATCTTGAGAACCTTTAATTAATGAACGAATAATTATGCTTTCACCTAAAAAATGTGCATCTAGTGGAAAATCAAAAGGCGTATGGTGGATAATGTTCATTGTAACTACTATTGTGTGATAATAGTTTATAAACCTATTGTTTTAAAAGGAAAAAATTTGGATTGAAAGAAAAATGAGCGCCAGCGCCCGGATTTGAACCGGGAATTCCAAAGGAATCGGTTACCTCGAGTGGACTTTATGTCCACCATTTTGAATGATAGCCTTTTCTAAAGGCTATTTCGAGACTGACGCAGTACCGGATTGTGCCACGCTGGCAAGTAATAACAATAATAATACAAACGGTAGAACGACAAGAACTAGTTTATAAAAATAATGGTAAATAAAAAAAATAAAAAAAATAATTATCTTCTTCTTTTCTTAGCTGGAGATTTTTTAGCCATTACGGGTGCCTCACGACAAATACTTGGACCACATTTTGGATGAAACAGATGTATTAAACCAAATAATACCATTAGTACTGCTAACCAAGAAACCCAACCGTCAATGCCTAACCACTTTGGCCAAACAAAAGCGTTCAATAATAATAACAAAGCAAAAACAATTTTCATTGCACCTGCACACTTTGGACTATGACATCCCATCATTTAAATCACCTCTTTTAAAAAAAAGTATAAGTTACACTTTTTTCTATTAAGAAGTAAATTTTAAGCATTTAAAAAGTTATCTCCATTCAGAATGTCCAAACTGAACAAGTAAATCAAAATCTTTAACATTGGGAATATCACAAGCACCATAGCAAGAACCTGCCCAAAAAGTTAATTTTACTAAAGGGAATTTCTCATTTACTTTTTCTTGAATTTCTTTTGCCTTTGGCTTTAATCCGTCAGGAAGTTGAACAAGAACAGTTTCTGCTTTAGATTCTTCAATACTAGAAAAAAAATTATCCAATTCTAAGTTAAGAGAAAGTTCATTCGTCATCTTCTCTACGAATAACCTTAACTGCATCCATGCTAACAGTAATTGGAATTGGAACTGCTGCTTCTAATAACTCAACAACAATCTCCTCCTTTTGCTTGTTAACTCGAATAACTTTAGCATTCTCACGCTTGAAAGGACCAGAGATAATTTCAACAATATCACTTTTAAGGATATTCATCTCTACCTTAACTTGTTCTAACATGTGCTCAATTTCTGGATAAGGAATTTCATGTGGTAAGATACCCCTAGCATAAGGTACACCTTGTAATGCTGTATCTAAAGCTTCTTTAGAAGTAGTTTCAGCAAAGATATAACCACGCATTCCGTGTGGTCTAATCAGAGAAAAAACTTCATGTTTGGTCTCTTTTTGTAACTTTGAAACAAAGTAATCAACAACTTGATCTTCTCTGTTAGCAGATGTCCTAATTGCAAATATTTTTGTACCTTCCATTTTAAAATAGTAATTGTCTTATCAGGAATATAACAAAGCCTAAAGCTCCGATAATAGCAATGCCCAGACCAGTAACCTTAACTAATCCCTTAAACTCAGTTCCACTAGGTTTTTTTGTAATTCTTAAAACTCGAATTGTTTCTTTATAGAACCTTTTTAACCTAGCTGGCTTTACTTCCTGTTCGTTCATAAGGGCATTAACAAGCCAATTGATTTATAAATCTTTCTTTTATAAAATCTTTTTTTGAGAATAAAATTTAAAAGAAAAATAAGAATATATCTACTTCATAAACTCAATTCCAAGTTCATTTTCCATTGCATCTTGTTTTTTGTTAAAATATTTGTTCCCAGAACCAAAAATTTGTTCAGAATTTACTCCAGTAATAATAACCATTGTCCTAACAGTTTTTTCTAAATCCTTATAGATTTGCGCACCCCAAATTATCTTTGCACTTTCATCAAGACTTTCCGCAATTGTTTCGACAATTTTTCTAGATTCTTCCAAAGTTAAACTTTCTCCTCCAGAAATATTAATTAATGCCCCAATAGCATTAGAAATATCTACACTAATTAAAGGATTATCTAAAGCTTTTTGTACAGACTCCTCAGCCCTATTTTCAGAATCAGATTCCCCCATACCAATTAAAGCGACTCCACCCTGACCCATAATGGCCTTAACGTCGGCAAAATCTAGGTTAACTAATCCTGCTTTTGTAACCAATTCAGCGATTCCTTTAACAGAATTTGTTAAAATTTCATCAGCAACTTTAAATGCAGTTTGTAATGGTAAATGAGGAGCAAGTTCCAATAACTTCTCGTTTGGTATAACAATTAATGTGTTAATAGTTTGTTCCAGTTTTTCTAATCCAATAAGAGCATTTTCATGCCGGTGGGACCCTTCCATCATAAATGGCATAGTTACAATCCCAACACTCAAAATCCCCATTTTTTTAGCCATTTGAGCTACAAATGGAGCACTTCCAGTTCCAGTTCCTCCTCCTAAACCACAAGTAATGAAAATTAAATCTGCACCTTCAAGTAATTTCTTAATATCCTGCTCATTTTCCTTAGCTGCTTCCTCTCCAACTTTTGGATTAGATCCAGCCCCCAATCCAGAAGTGAGTTCCTTACCAATTAATAGTTTTTTATCACAAGAAGTGTATAGTAAATCCTGAGCATCAGTATTTAAAGCAATAGTTTCAACGCCTTTAATTCCAACTTCATTAATTCGATTAATGGTGTTGTTTCCTCCACCACCACAACCAATAACTTTAATTCTAGTTTTCTGAGCTGCTAAAAGTTTCTCTAATTCTGCATCAACATCCATATTTGCACGTTTATTTGAAACTTCTTCAGTTTTAAAATTATTAGAATTCTGATTGTTAGCCCCAGAATTATTACCTTGAATATAATTGTTCATTTTAAAATTTCCTCCACACCCTTTTTAATGTATTTTCAGAAAGCTAATTGGTTTATAAAGATTATTATCCTCAAAAATCAACATAAATATTCTTTAATTGTATTATTAAAAATGATTGAAAATAATTTAAAAAATGAAAAAAATAATTATTCTTTACTTTTTGGAGCTAAAAACTTAACATCCTTCAATTTAGTAATTTCAGCTAACTTTTTACCTATGTCTAAAGTGAATTGTTCTGGAAGTTGTAAAGGTAAAGTCACTTCAGCAACCCCTTCATTAACTCCTACCTGAATTTTATCTTCTGGAATTTTCATTGCTGAATTTAGAAAAGATTTAAGTTGATCTTTTGAATCAGTAATTTTCCGAATAATTTCTACATCATAAACTACTTCTCTTCCAGCAAGTGGATGATTAAAATTAACAATAATCCTACCACCAGAGATTCTCATTACTGTTCCAACTTTATTATCAATCTCTAGTTGTAAACCAATTCGAGGTTGAACGTTTTGTTCCCTAAATGAACTAATTGGAACAATTTTGAGATTTTTAACATCTTTTTTACCAAAAGCATCTTCTGCGTTTAGATTAACTGTAAATTTTTCTCCCACAATCCTATTCTCAAGCTCTTTATCTAACCCAGGAAGTAATTGGTGCTCACCAATACAAACTACCATAGGACCAAATTTAGTTTTTTCTAAAGGCAGTCCAACGCCTTTTGCAACTTCTTGTAATGTAGTATCAAAAACTTTTCCATCTGTTAATTTTCCAGTATAATTAATTTCAATAAAATCGTGATGTTGTGTTTTTTCTGCCATATTCCTTCTTATCCCCACTTATTTATAAGTTTTTTTAGTTTTTTCTTTTTTTATTCTCTTAATAGTTTCCTTGATTCCAAAAAATAATCCAACCCAGACACAATAGTAAATAGAACTGCTATAAGCATAAACCACCATGCAAAATATAAATTCATAATTACTGCTACAACCCCAACAATTTGTGATATGGTTTTTAATTTTCCAAAAGATGAAGCTTTAATAACAACTTTATTCTTAATGGCCATTATTCTTAACCCTGTAACTAAAAATTCCCTAGCAATAATCACAAATGCCATCCACGCCTCAACCCCCTGGCCAATTAAAAACACTAAAGCTGCAGTAATTAATAGCTTGTCTGCAAGAGGATCCATGAATTTTCCTAAATCTGTTACTTGACCAGTTCTTCTTGCAATGTACCCATCAAGTGAATCAGATAAAGCAAGACCAACAAAAACAACAGTAACAACAATTTCTTTGTAAGGTATTTTTAAAGAAAGAACTAAGATAAAAAAAGGAATTAATGCAATTCTTAATGCAGTTATTGAATTAGGCAGATTCATTTACTTTCTCGGGATCATCTTTTTTTAATTTTTCCAAATACGCCATAATTTTCTCAGCAACTTCCTTCGCAGAAATTTCACTAGAATTAACAATTAATTCATAATTCTCTAACTTCCTATGATCAGTACCATAATACTTTATGTAACGATCTGCATCTCCTGCTTCTCTTTCTTCCGTCAATGCCATAGTTTCTTCAATAGAATCAGCTATTTTTTGGTTTCTAACAGCAGCAACTTCTTTGTTTTGTAAATCCTTAAATATTCTTTCCGCACCAACTTTTGGTTCAACATAAACATACGCTTTTTTTGATTCTGGTAAAAAATGGTATTGAACTCTTCCTTCAACAACAACATCTTGACCTTGTTTCTGATACTCCCGAGCCTTATCACAAGCTCTTTGGTCAATTTCTTTATCAATGTTAATATCATTCTTAGCAAGTTTTTGAAATTCCTCAAGATTCATACTTCTCTCACTAGCCATCTCTCTCATAATGCCACCAGCATAAACTCTTTTAGCATTTAGTTTTTCAACTAGTATCTTTGCAACAGTACTCTTACCTGATCCAGGATTTCCAGAAATTGTAATTATCATTTTAATTAAAAACAATTAAGAGTATAAAAGGATTATTGTTTTGCTATACTTGTAAATAACTCAGGATTATTACTAAATAAAGTCATTATAAATATTAACCCTATTACAGAAAGTAATACAATCACGCCAAAAGGGATGACATACATTAAAATCGCTTTTTTCTGAGAGATACCGTGCACCCTTTGGGTACCAATAATTAATAAGACCACATAATAAATCCAAGCAAAAAGTCCAAACAATGGAATCCAACCAAGAATAAACTGAGGAGTTTTTGCATAGATATAAAGTTGGTAAGATTTTTCATAATTTTCTTTACCACCAAAAATTAAAATCCACCCATGTAATAACCCTGCCCACAAAAAGCTTACTAATAAACTTACAGCCCAAAACCCTAATGTAACTAAAGCGCCAGAACTCTGATCAGCTTCTCCAGCAGCAAAATCTCCTAATATTTTTTTAAGAAAATATACTGATACTTCTGGCCAGATAAAATTAACAATTAAACTCAGAACTATGCCAAAAAATGAAGTTATAACAAAATACGTGAAAACCGTTTTAAATCCTTTCTCAGATTTAAGAGAATCATAGAATCCTATTGGGTTAAACAAAATTTTTTTGATTTTATTTACAAGTTCCATCTTTACTAACAAATATCAAAAATGAATATAAACTTATCGGATTTTTTCATAATCACTATCTTTTAAATCACTAAACTGGTTCTTCGCCCATTGTCCAATCCAAAAAGTGGTAGCTTTAACTAATCCCCATCGTTTAAACCTACGCATAGAAGTAGTTACATGTGTATCAATACATTTGAACTTACCACGATTTTTCTTTAAATCCAAAATCAATTTACGATGTTCTTTAACAACAATTTCAGGATACCCACCAACATTATGAAAATCATCTTTCCTACAAATTAATGCGCCACTACAACCACTATAAAGATTAGTACGATGATAAAAATTCTTAAACCCCATCGCTAAATTAAATTTTAATCTCTTTTCATCAGGCTTAACTTTAGTAGTAGCCACCATATACTTTTCATTAAATTGTTGATTGATTTTTTGTAAAGAGTCCTGTTCTAATAGAGTATCTGCATCCAAGAACACTAGAATCTTTCCACTTGCTTGGTCTGCACCATAATTACGAGCAATACTTACATTCGCTTTAGATAAAGAATAATGTTTAAATTTATCATTAACTCTTTTTTTAACAATACTTTCAGTTTTATCTGTGCACCCATTACTTACTACAATGGTTTCAAAATTTTGATAAGTCTGTGTTTTGATGCTGTGTAAAGTTTTAGCAATATAACTCCCTTCATTATTCGCTGGAATGATTACTGAGATTGTTGGAGTCATAGTGTTAAATAATTTGCCGCCCATAACATGCTTTCATCACAATAAACAAACGGACTCCTCCATGGTTTTTCATTTGGAAAAAATACTTCTAAATAATTTTGATGTTTTTCAATCAATTCAGTATACTTATTTTTATATTTCTTTGCCAAGTCCTTATCAATTTGTTGTACAAACTTCACAAACAAAGGACCCATATGCATCCAGACACTATCACTCTCATAATTTCGCATCAATATTTCTTCAGGAACAAAATTAATCCCTTTACGACTATTTGTATACTTTAAAGGAAACGGTTGATCAAGCCCCGCTTTTCTAATTGCATTTAAAGAAGATTTCATCATTTCTTTATCTCCAATAATTCCAAAAACAAAAGGAAACAAATTAGCATCTCCCGCAACATAATTTTGGTGAGATAAATCATCATAAAAAAATTCCCCATTCCAGAAATGACGTTTAATTAGTTCAGTATAATCATACTTTGTAAATGGATTAAACAATTTTAAAGATTTGAGATCATTAGCAAGTAAAGCCACTAACGAATTATCATAACAAGAACTTTTCCTAACAGTAAAATCCTTCATGGAAGAAACATGTAAATTTGGTTTAACCAATCCGGTGTGAGAATCAATAAACAATTCAAAAAACTTTTTTATCTCCCTGTTAAGGAATGCCTTATGAGAATGGTAAGGGAATTTAGAAATTTTAATAGAATGAATTAACCAAGGTAAAGAATCAACAGCTGCAATTGGAAAATTGTAAGGGTGTCCTTTAGGAGTTATAGTAGTAGTAATTTTCTTATAATTTTTATAACGATTAAGAGCATAACGTAATGTTTGATGAACCTCATCTGTGTACTTTAATTTTAATAATGACGCTGTGCACCACCCAAAATCACGAGCCCAAAATTGTGAAAAATTTCCAGTTGAAGTTTGAAAATATCTTCCATTAAAACAATCTTTAACAATTTCAGAACAAATTTGCTCTGCATTTCCTTCATAACGCTTTTTAATAAACCTTCTTCGTATAGAACTAAAGAATATTCTTATCCCTTCAGTAATGTAAAACCTCACTCCCGCCATAACTAGTGTTATGATAAACAGTAATATATATATTTATTGTTAGTCAAGAAATTATTTACTAAATATCCTTGCTTTTCTTCTTAGCAATTTTGTGTGCAATATGCAATGGTTCAGGCATCTTATGAGGGGGAAAAATAGTTTTAGAAACAATATCTAAAGAAGAGCCTAAAGTAATTCCATGGCCTGGAGAAACGTAAACAGGATTTGCATGTTCTTTGGTTATTACTTCAAATCCAACAATTTCATTGTTAAACATTAGTTTTCCTTTTTCAACCTTACCAACAATATTTTTCTGAGCAATTCCAATTGTAGATTTGTTTAAAGCAATTCCTAAATGAGAAGCCATCCCAAACTTACGAGGATGATTAATACCAAATCCTTTAACAAATAAAACATCCGGTTCCTCATCCAATTGATTATACGCCTCAATTACCGCAGGCATATCTCTATATGACTGATATCCAGGTTTGTATGGAACAGGATTTGATAAAATATAACTTTTCTTTTCAATTAACTCCATTGAAGGAAATTTACAAACAACAACAACTGCAATAATTTTATTTTCAAAAATTACACAATCCGCTCCACCAACAGTTTTAACTTTACGAAAAAGATCATTTAAGACTATTTTCCTTGCTAATCTGCTCTGTTCCCGTTTTAATTCAAAAGTATCCAATTAATCTCACCAACTTTATAATTTTTAAGAATAAAGGGATGATTTATAAATATTTCCAAAAGTAGTTACTAAAAAGGAGTTAATCATTGCTAAGAGATAGCAAGAAACTTTATATATCACAAAATTCTATCTAAAAAAATAATGAACAAAAGAGGAATCGCTCCATTAATCGCAACCCTATTATTAATTTCTTTTGCAGTAGCTTTAGGGGTAGTAATTATGAGTTTTGGACGTGCACAAGTAGAATTGGAAGCACAATGCCCAATTAATATTGGAATGAAACTTTCTCAAATTTCTGGAGAGAATCAATTGTGTTACGATTCCGCATCAAAAGAATTACGATTTACTCTAGAAAATGGAGTCAATATTAAAGTTGAAGGATTAATCTTTAACATTATTGGATCTATTCAAGCAGAATCGTTTGAATTAAATGAAGCTAAAATTGGAAAAGCAGGAAATTATCTTGGAAAAATTTCTTATGACTCTGCAAAAAGTGGAGAAATTAGACAAATTAAAGTTTCACCAAAAATCATTCTTTATGATGAAGAACAAATTTGTGTTGATAAAGCATTAGTGATTGAAGAGATTAAAGCTTGTTAAGCAAACATTTTTAACTTATTAAACAATTTCTAACAGAATGGAAATCGAGATTGATCTTAAAAAGTCTGTTGACGAAAATGCAGGAGTCTATTTTAACTTAGCTAAAAAAGCTAAAAAAAAATTAGAAGGAGCAGAGAATGCATTAAAAGACAGTCAAAAAAAACTAGATCAATTAAAAAAACAAGAAGAAAAATTTTGGAAAGAAGAAGAGAAAAAGCAAGAGAAGATTGAAAGAAAAAAAGAATGGTATGAAAAATTTCATTGGTTTATTTCTTCGGAAGATTTTCTTTGTATTGGTGGAAAAGACGCTACTACTAATGAAATTATTATTAAAAAACACACTGATAAAGATGATTTAGTCTTCCATACAGATATGGCAGGATCTCCTTTTTTTATAATTAAGAATGGTCAAGAAGCGTCAGAAGCTACTATTGAAGAAACTGCTCAAGCAGTAGCAGTTTATTCTCGAGCATGGAAATTGGGCCATACTACTGCTGATGTTTTTTATGTTAAACCAGAACAAGTTAGTAAAGAAGCACAATCTGGAGAGTATATGAGTAAAGGAAGTTTTATGGTAAGAGGAAAATCAACTTACCTTCATCCAAAATTACAATATGCAATTGGTCTATTAAACGAAGAAATCATTGGTGGGCCAGTTAATGCAATTAAAAAAAGAACTAAAAATTTCATATTAGTTATGTCTGGGAAAGAAAAGAAAAGTTCCCTTGCAAAAAAAATTAGATCTAAACTTAAAGGTGGCGATTTAGATGACATTATTAAATTTCTTCCTGCTGGTGGTGCAGAAATTAAAAAAAAATAAATTTTAAAAAAATGATTTTTTAAATAATACACTTATTTCCGAAAGAATTATTTCTTTTTAACTGTAGCTTTTTTCTTAACTGCTTTCTTCTTAATTATTTTTTTCTTAATTACTTTACGTTTAACCGCTTTTCTCTTAACAGATTTTCTCTTAGCAACCTTTCTTTTAACAACTTTTTTTTTCACAACTCTTTTCTTTACAGCTTTCTTCTTGCTTACTAACTTTTTTCTTGCAACTTTTTTCTTAATTACTTTCTTCTTTACTATCTTTTTCTTAGCAACTCTTTTTTTAACAGCTTTTTTCTTCATAACTCTTTTCTTTGCACTTCTTTTTCTTTTAGATTTTAATTTGTCTTCCATCTCTTCTTTAAGATCATTCAGTGGTATAAATTTCTTATTATCACGAATTCTTCTTGGAAGTTTAAAAGAAACATCTTCTTTAAATTTTTTCCGTCTAAGAATCCTGATAAATTGTGTAAAAGATAAAAATCCTTTTAACCGATGTCTTAGCGGTTTCTTTACAACTTTCCTACCAACACTCTTTTTCATGAGATTAATAAAAAAATCGGCATTTATAAACCTTGCTTTTTTCTAACCACAACCCACTAGACAACCAGACAAAATATATTTAAAGCAGCAAACTCAAAAAGTAACATGCACATTCAACGCGTTAAATACAAAGACATTGAAGAAATTCCCAAATTAAAAATTAATAAAAAGTTCAAACAAGAGTTCTTTGGATCTTCCCCTGCCCCATTCATTGGCCGTTATGGTTATCCAAAAGTGAATATTGGTTTTCTCTCACCACAATTCTCTGGAGACACAACCCATTATGATTCTCCAAAGTTATGGAGTAAAGGAAATTTTAAAATTGAAACAATTGCGAGTATGCGTTATGGATTAGTGAATAATAGAACACAAGGACACATTAAAAATCTCTACAAAGGAGGAAAATTATTAAACATTATCCAAGAAGTTGGTATGGCAAAAAACTCTGCAGAACTCGAAGTTAATCTCAAAAACCAGCCATTACTTAATTTTAAATCAGAGAAAGAAGTCATGCCATTTGGTCCACAAGGCAGCATTAAAAATGCAAGAATAACTGCTAATACAAAAATAGATTCACGAGTTGAAAGAATTATCTCTGATACCGATCTTAAAGCAGCACCAGGATTAATTTCTCTTTACAAGAAAGGTTTTGAAGAATCTTTTCTTAACAAAGTTCTTTCTGTTGGAAATTTAGGGATCAAAAGAAATAGAATTCTTGTCCCAACAAGATGGTCCATTACCGCGGTAGATGATACTGTTGGAAAACAATTAATCAAAGAAATTAAAGATTATGCTATTGGAGACTATCAACTTTATTTTGGTGGTGAATGGGGCAACTATTACCTTGTTCTTTTCTATCCAGATATTTGGAGTTATGAACTTTTTGAAACTTATCTAAAAAAAGATATAAACCCTTGGAGTAAAAATGGATATGCCTACTCAACAGATTATGAAAATTATCATGGTAGAAAAAAGTATGTAGAAGAATGTGCTGGTGGTTATTATGCTGCAAGACTTCCAACTTTGGAAAAAATGAAAGAAAATAAAAGACAACAATCCGCATTAGTATTACGTTTCATCACTTCAGAATATAATATGCCCTTAGGAGTATGGGTTTGTCGTGAAGCAACAAGAAAATCATTTAGTGAAAAACCTCTCAATTTCTCTTCAAAAGAATTAATGTTAAGTTATGCAAAACAATTAATTCAAAGAAAATTTGGATTTGATCTCAATTTATTGTTAAAAGAAAGTAAATTGTTAAAGGATAAAAAAAATCAGAGAAAATTAAACGAGTTCTAATACTCCCCCGAAGGAGTGAAAACATTTATAAATTACCTTTTTTTTGAAAAGGCTATGGACGCAATACTTTTAGCAGGTCAAGGGGACGATAAACAAAAACTAACCATTGATGGAAAAAGAGTTAGTAAACAATCTCTAGGATTAGGGGGCAAATTTTTGTTTGAATGGCCCTTAGAAGCATTAGTTGAAGCAGAAAGTGTTGACAGAGTTTTTGTTGTTGGTTCAGGTCCAGAATTAGGACAAGTTATACTTGGCAAATATGCTCCTTTAGTTAATCAAGGAAAAGTAGTACCAATTCCTGATCAAGGTTCTTTAATGCAAAATGTGGGAATTTCTTATTTTGTTGATCATTTAACAAGAATTAACAATCTAGAAACACCATTACCAGAACTTGTTAAGAGAGCAAGAATATTTCAAGCAAATAATAAACTCCATTCTAATATGGTCCAAAGAACACCCGCACTAAGAGATGATAAAAAATTAATTGTTCCCTACGACATGGCTTGTTTAACCGCAGAACAGGTTGATCACTTCATTCAAGAATTAGTTGATCCAACCGCAGACATTGAAATTGGTCTTGGAGATGTGGGATTAGGTAAAAAAAAATTTAAAGAAGATTTAGATTTGAAATTATTTGATAATGATCATAAACTTTCTGGATCTTATTCTGACGGACAATTAATACGATTAGGATTAATTACTGCTAGTTATTTTGCAGCACCACCAACAATAAATTCGTTAATTGAACATATGTACAGAAATAGACACATGAAAGATGGTACAGGGGATGGCTCATTTAAATTAGGAAAATCTTTAAAATTCACACAAGGAATTTTAATGGCAGGAACAAAATATCTTAAATCTCTCCCAAAATATAGTCCCGAATTAGGAAAAGAAAGTTTAACATTAAGAGCATTGCAACTATGTCTGTTTTTTACTAATCAAAAAAAGACAGAACTAACAGGTGGAATCATTCTTGGCCCAGATGGATTAAGAAGAACTCTCCCAAGTAGAGCAGTTATTGAAGATGTTGCAACTTATTTTGCAGGTGGAGCAACTGTCAAGTTTGCATATTCAGATAATCCATTAATGCTTGGGCCAGTAATCGATGTTGATTGTGTTAGAACATATCAGGATTTAGTTGCTAATGATAACCATGCAAGAATCAGAAATTATTTAAAAAAAGTAGCATAATTACCATTCAACATAACCTTCTTCAGTTTCAACAGTTTTTTTCTTACGTTTAATTTTCTTAACTTTGTTCCAATAAGGTAACCTTCCATTTTTGTAAACAAAAGCAGCAATAATTAGTAATAAACCAAAGACTAAAGCAGTTCCAAAATAATTATTGTTAACCTGAACTTGACTAGGATATTCATGACATTTATATTCCGTAGAACAATAGGCATTATCGGAACAATCTTTATTGCTAGAACATTCTCTTTGGGCAACAGCAATTAAAAGATATGAGAGTATAACTAAAGATAAAACTACTATTGCTAAAATTAAACCCAAATTACCTTTCTTATTTACCATATGAAGATAAAAAAACAAGATTATTTGCCCTTTTTAAATATTTAGGAAGTATATAGTTCATATGCGAAATCACCTACAGTTAATCATAAATAAATTAACCAAAGCTTTTTAAATGAACCAAGGATTTAAGTTCATATAGCGGGGTGGGGCAGCTAGGAGTGCCCGCCGGGCTCATAACCCGGAGGTCGGTGGTTCAAATCCACTCCCCGCTACTCTTTTAAATTAAAAATTTAATTTTATAACTAAAAGGCCTGACTTTTTTGTCCCACTTTTATCCACAACGTTTTTATGAGTTAATCACTTCTAAGTAAGAAAGATGGCAACTAGTCCCAGTGGAGATGGATCTGCAGCCCATGAATTTGCAGCAATTTATGCATGTATAGCAAAACAAAAAGAAATCCCAGTTTACCTAGGATTACGTCCAGATGCTGATTATCTTAGCCAAGTACATAGATTACCCTCCTCACATTTAACTCCAAGAGAACAATCAAGAGCATCCAGATTAGACACAATGTTATTGAATACAGGCCCACAGACTTCTGCTTCATCAGATTTAAGACCATTGGGGAATTCCAAATATCAAAATCAAAGAATAGATAGTTTGCCAATAGTATCTGACCCTAAAATGTTTGAATATTCTGCAAGTAGTTCTTTAAAAAACAATTACATAAATTAAAAAAAAAGAAAATAAATTAATTACTTTTACAAATCTCACCAACTTTCTTTGCTAATTCTCCTAATTTTGCAGTTAATATTTCTGCAGTATCAGGATCAATTCTAGTGGTAACACCTTCTTTCTCTTCCCTTTTGTAAACAGCAATTAAATTTACAATTTCTCGAAGCATGTCCTCTGCACTCACACTGTCCTTTGGACTACAACAACATCCACATTCTTCTCCCATTTTCTTCACCTCTAAGTTATATTTGATTATAATTTAAAAAACTCTTTATAAAATAAATATGCTGAATAAACATCTGCTTTTGAAGTAACTTCACAAGGAGAATGCATACCTAAAACACAAGGACCAACATCAACACAATTCATTCCATATCTTGAAATAAACATGGCAATAGTTCCTCCTCCACCAACATCAATTTTTCCAAGTTCTCCAGTTTGCCAAGATATCTTTGCTCCATCAGCGAGTCTTCTAAGATAATTCATGTACTCTGCACTAGAATCGTTAGTAGAGTACTTTCCTCCACCACCACCATATTTCTCTATTGAAACACCATTTCCTAAAACAGAAACGTTAAGATTGTCATGAACATCTTTATAATTTGGGTTTAACCCAGCTGTAACATCTGCAGAAATTGAATCAGAATATTCTAACAATTCAGTAGCATTCATTTTCAACCCAGTTAAACCAAGATAATCAAAAGCAAAGTTATGCAAAATAAAACTTGCAGCACCAGTATCACCCATGGAACCAATCTCTTCTTTATCAACAAAAAAACCAACCGCAGTATGTGCTGGATTTTTAGTTTCAAGTAATGCCATTAAAGAGGTGTAAACACAAACCTTATCATCCTGGCCATACGCCGCAATTAATCCCTGATCAAAACCAATATCGACCGGCATAACTGCAGGAACCAATTCAAGTTCTGCAGTAAAAAAATCTTCTTCAATAATCCCATATTTTTCATAAAGAAAATTTAACATAGCAAATTTAAGTTGCTCCTTGATTTTTTTATCATCTACTGGAATATTTCCAACAAGAATGTTTAATTCTTCTCCCTCAATAATCTTAGGTGCTTTTCTTTCCATCTGAGTCTTTGCTAAATGAGGTAGTAAATCAGGAATAATAAATTTAGGCTCTTCTAATTTATCTCCAATAGAAATTTCAACTTTCTTACCTGCTTTAGTAAAAATAACACCATGTAAAGATAAAGGTGTGTTAACCCAATGATATTTCTTAACACCACCATAGTAATGAGTTTTCATTAAACTAAGACCAGCATCTTCATATATGGGATGTGGTTTTAAATCCAATCTTGGAGAATCTACATGACTTCCAATTAAGTGCCACTTTTTTTGATCTTTTCCAATTATTGCAGCAACAATCGCCTTTCCTTTAATATTTTTAAAGATCTTATCTCCAGTCTTAACACTTTTAACTTCGCTAATTTCTTTAAATCCATTTTTTCTAAGCATTTCAAGAACGTTCTTAACGCATAATCTTTCAGTTTTACTTCTTCCTATAAATTTCTTATAACCATCTGCAAAAGTAAAAATCTCCTTTTTTTGTTTTTCATCATAAGTTAACCAAGAACTCTTTTTTTTCAAAAAAAGTTTCTCTTGTAATTTTTCATTTTTTGATTTAACTTCCTTATCAGCATTTTTTTTAATTTCTTTATCCATTAAAGCTCACCTCATAATCATAATAACAAAGAAAATTATTATTTTAGAATATTTAAGTCTTACTATGAAATGTAAATAAAAGAAAATAATTACCTTCGCCGATTAAAAATTCATTTTTACAAATATCTAAAAGCAATCATAACCTTTAAGAATAATACCCCTCCCCAGAAGTAAATGGTCTTTGCATTTGGACATTTAATTGGAGCTTGGTTAATTGGAAAGTTATTCCAACTAATTACAAAAAGAAAATTAAGTCAAAATTCTTGGTTCTTTCTTCTAATTGGAAGCATTATACCAGACATAGATTTTCTCTTCCAATTTCTCTTCCACAACCATTTTCATAGAACCCTAACACATAGCATCTTCTTCATTTTACTTTTACCCGCTATTGTTTATTATGGATTTAAATTAGCAAACGATAAAAAAGCAATTAATTATTCTTATTTCTTAGCAATAGGAATTTGTGTGCATCTGGTTTTAGATTCATTTTCTCCCCAAGGAGTAACCTTACTTTGGCCATATATCCATTTATTCAGCTTTCAACCATACTTTGAAACATCAAATGGAATTATCAATGCTATTATTGATATGTTCATTGGCACAAGTTGGATTTTTTATCTGTTTTTAAACAAAAAACTAAAATTTTAATATCCTAAAAATTTAAATACTAAATGTAACTAGTTATAACTATTATAAAAAAAGGTGACACTAAAATATGCCCATGAAGAATCCTAAAGAAATGATTAGCATCTTTCCAGATTTTCAACCAATGAGAATTAAGTACAAAGATGTTTTTGATCTTAAAGCATTCTACGAATCCCTTCATGAATGGTTATTGGAAAAAAATTGGACTGACCCAGATAAAGCCCTAATTGATACTTGGGAAAATTTTTATGGTGAAAGAATTGCTGCAAATGGAATGAGAGAGATATGGATTCAGTGGAGACCAATAAAATTTGCAGGTTCAGAGCTAAAAGGCACAGGATCAAAATATATTAATTATTACCTTGATTTCGATTTTCATTGTCTCGCAATTACAAATACAGAAATTGTAAGAAACGGCAAAAAAATTAAACTTAACAAAGGAGAAGTAGAACTTAAAATCCGTGCATATCTTGAAACCACTTACGAAAAAGAGTTACGAAAATATGGATTAATCAAACCATTTATAGAACTGTTTAATAGAAAAATTTACAAAGGTGAGATAGATTTGCATAAAAAAGAATTATACCAAGAATCTTATGAGTTACAAAATTTTATTAAACAGTGGTTTAAGTTAAAACGATACTTACCCTATGAAGAAGCTAAAGTCTTCTTTACATCACAAGCATATCCCTCCCATTTGAAGGAATAAACACTTTCTCTTTTTTTCTGTTTTTTAATTAAGAAATATTTATATAATTGCAATTAAAAGGTAAAAAAATGGCAAAACTAAAAATATCACAAGCAATATTTGATAAATTCCCACAATTAAAAGTGGGCACACTAACCATAAACAATTATGACAATTCAAAAATAGATGATAAAGTCCTAGAAAAAATCAAGATAGTAGAAGAACAAATTAGAAAAGAAATTACAAAAGATAAACTTGCAGAGTTAGAAGAGGTTAGCACTTGGAGAGCAGCATATTCTTCTTTTGGTGCTAAACCCAAAAAATATAAATCTTCAATTGAAGCATTGTTAAGAAGGATTCTTGAAAAAGAAAGTTTACCTTCAATTAATAACTTAGTTAACATTTACAACTTAATCTCTATTAAATACAAGTTACCCCTAGGAGCAGACGATTTATCATTAATAGATTCAGACATTTCCCTTACTTTTTCTAACGGGGAAGAAAGTTTTAAAGCAATTAATTCAGACGAAACAAAAAATCCAACTAAGGGAGAGATTGTTTACAAAATGAACAATGATATTCTTTGTAGAAGATGGAATTGGCGAGAATCTGACTTAACAAAAATAACCAAAAAAACAACCAAAGCAATAATCTATGTTGAAAGTTTATTGCAAGATGAGAGTGTAATTAATAGTGCTCTAAATGAACTTAAAGAGATATTAGGTGGAGAAGTTAGAATTCTAGACAAAAATAATAATGCACTAAACCTAGAATCATTAGAATTAAGTTTGAAAGATTTCAATGAATCTTATGAAATCAAAACTGAAGCAAAAGCTGAAATTAAAACAGATAAAGTAAAGAAAACCAAATCTAAGGAAAGCTCTAAACAAGAATTTTATCATTGGGCCCAAGTATCTGCAGAAAGAATTATTCAAGAGAAAGGTGATAAAGAACTTTATACTCTTGCTGCTGGAATTACTCCTAGTGGAACAATTCATCTGGGCAATTTTAGAGAAGTAATTACTGCAGATTTAATTAAACGATCTTTAGAAATGCGAGGTAAAAAAGTACGGTTTATTTATTCTTGGGATGATAATGATGTTTTTAGAAAAGTACCAAAGAACATGCCCAATCAAGAAGCTTTACAAAAAGAATTAAGAAAACCAATATTTAATATTCCAGATCCATTTGGTGTTAATGAAAGTTATGCTGAACATTTTGAAAAAGAGATGGAAAAGGATTTACCAATAGTAGGTATTAATCCTGAATACCTTTACCAACATAAAGAATATTTAAGTTGTAAGTATGCTGAAGAGATTAAAACAGCTTTAGATAAAACCCAAGAGATTAAAACTATTTTAAACAAATTTAGAAAACAACCATTAGAAAATGATTGGTTACCTATATTCGTATTTTGTGAAAAATGTAATAAAGATACGATTAAAGAATTAACTTGGCATAAAGATTATACTATTACATATACTTGTGAATGTGGAAATAAGAATACAATTGATTTTAGAGAAAACGGAATTGTTACACTTAGATGGAGAATAGATTGGCCAATGCGTTGGCATTATTACAATGAAGATTTTGAAGCTGCGGGCAAGGATCACTTTGCTGCTGGTGGAAGTGTAACCACAAGTAGGATGATTCAAAAAGAAGTTTATGGTAGCAACCCACCACATGGATTTATGTATGAATGGATATCAATTAAGGGAGGAGGACAATTTGCTTCTTCCTTAGGAAATGTTATTACGTTACCAGAAGCATTAGAGATTTATGAACCAGAATTAGTTCGTTATTTATTTGCTAGTACCAGGCCAAACGCTTGTTTTGACATTTCTTTTGATACTGATGTATTAACTATTTATGAAAATTTTGATAGGTGCGAAAGAATTTACTATGGATTAGAAAAAGTTAATGAAAAAAATGAAAAGAAAATGCGTGCAACTTACGAATTATCCTACATTGGAGAAATACAAAAAACAATTCCATACCAACCAAGCATTAGACATTTAACAACAATTTTGCAGATTTATGATTTTAATATGAACAAAACCATTGGCTATTTTGAAAAAGAATTAAAAAATGAACATGATAAAAAAAGGTTAAGGGTAAGAGCTGAATGTGCAAAAAATTGGGTACAAAAACATGCCCCAGAAGATTTCCGATTTAAAGTTCAAGACAAATCACAAATTGTTTTGGTAGAAGAAGAGAAAAAAATACTAAATACTTTAGCAGAAAAATTATTAGAACGAGAATGGACAGATAAAGAACTTCATGAAGAAATGTACATCCTTTGTAAAAACAATGATTTCCCATCTGGAGACTTTTTTAAATTAGCCTACAGAGTGTTAATCAATAAAGAGAAGGGACCAAGGTTAGCTTCATTCCTTTTAGAGATTGGTAAAGAAAAAGTTGCAACTTTATTTAAACAAGCATAATTGGGTTTAACAATAAAGCTTTAGAGTAAGGTTTATATATCCTTAAATTTTCTTTTTATTATGGCTTTAGAGGAAGTAGCAGTTCAAGCAGCACCTGAGATGATAGAAGGTTTACAACCACTAGTAGATTTAATCCAACCACTTTTTCTTAAAGCAAGTCTTTTAGTTGGTGGAATTTTTGGAATATATCTACTTCTTTTAATTGCAAGAGTTCACTATGAAAGAAAGAAAGTAAAATTATTACAAGACATCCGATATGATTTAGATCAATTAAACTCATTTCATGGAATTAAAACTTCTAAACAAAAAAAAGGTTTCTTTGGCAAAATAGTTAGATTTTTTAAATACAAATCAAGAGAGAAAAAAATGGCTAAAGAATTTTATGGAGAAGAAGAAAAAATAGAGATTAAAAAATCAACTAAGAAGAAAGGAAATAGAAAATGAAGATAAATATCAATAAAGAAGTCTTTGACAATTTCCATTCTAAATTTAAAATCACTTTCATTTCTGTTAAAGGAATTAATAATCAAGAAAAATTAAAAGATTCTTTACATCTACTTGGAGAGATTCAACATTTAATTAATTTAACATTTAATAAAGACCAAATTAAAAACCATTACTTGATCTCCCCGTGGGCAATTGCACAAGCAGAATTTGGAAAAAAAGCAATACACTATCAAACTTCAGTTGAAAGATTATTAAAAAAAACATTAAGTAATAAAGGTATTAAAACAAAAGATGTTCTTACTAATTTATTACAATATTCTGCATTAAAACATATCGTTCCTTTTGGAATTGATGATTTAGATAAAATACAAGGGGATTTGACTTTTGCTCTTTCATCAGGCAGAGAAAAAGCAGTGGCATTTAGAAATGTTAAAAAAAATGCATTGTATTACAAAGATGATAAAAAAGTATTAGGAACAAAATTTGATTATTGGAAAAACAAAAAAACTATGCTTGACAAGAATACAAAAAATGCCCTAATTCATTTTGAGATTCTTCCACCCTTAAATAAAAGTAAAACTGATTTACTAATAAAAGATGTAACTTCTTTGATTAAAGATTTCTGTGGTGGAAAAGTAAAAGTGTTTACCTTGGATAAGAAGAATAAATCTATTAAAATTTGAAGTCATTTATTTCTACCCATAAAATAACCAGAAATAGAGCTAATTCTACGAAAGATTTATAAAGTAACTACTAAGTAGTAAATACATAATCTATACATAAAATGAAAAGGTTTACAATTACAAAAAAAATTGCAAAACATGGCTCACAAGCAATAATTGTAATTCCAAGACTTCTTGAAAATGAGATCCCACCAGGATCAATTGTTGAATTAAAAATTAATATTCTTAAAAAGGGTGAGAGAAAATGACTCTTGCTCCTGTTATTGTAAAAGCAATTAAAGACAAAGTAGAAGCATCTCTTCCATCTTCTTATCAAAATCTCCAATTTTTAACACCTGGGGGAACTAGGGCAATCTTTACTGCAGATTGGGGTCCAGCCCAAGAAAAAAGAGTTATTAAAGTAGATATTGAACCAGAAAGCCCAAGAGCTAAAAGACATGTTTCTCGAGGTTATGATACTTCAAATGATATTGAAAAATTAGCCCACATTAAAGAACCAGAATTACATGGAATTATGGGACTAGTAGATTACATTGAAGAAGGAGGTTTAACTATTTCAGTAGAAAAATTTTTTGAAGGAAAAAATTTAGAAGAAAGAGTTAAAGAAAAACCATTAACATTAGATGAATTCACAGAAGTTTTTTCACAAGTTGCAGATATCCAGAGGTACTTAATTAATACTGCAGAACTTTATCACAGAGATGCAAAACCATCTAACTACCTAATAGATGATAAAAATAGAGTTAGAATCACAGACTTTGCCAATGCAGGAAATAAAGAAGATTTAGAAGCTAAAGTTATGCCTTCAGCTGGAGGACATTTAATCCTCAAACCAACTACATTTAGTGTTTTTACTGGAGAAACAGCCGCCCATTCAGAAAGTGATGAAGTTTATTCAATTGGGGTAAATATGTACTTTGCCTTAACTGGAAAATACCTTTTTGAATTCGATCCTGATAAAAAAACAGCAACCCACGTTGAAAGTGGTGAAAATTTACTAGATGAAAATGGAATATTAGACAAAGAAAAATATGCTCACCTCTTAACAAAAGCTGTTAAAAAATTACCAAAAAAAGCAAGAAAAAAATATGGAGAAGTTATTGAAAAATCTTTAAGTATTGACGAAAAACAAGGATACTCCTCAATAACAGAATTTCATAAAGATTTCCATTATGCAAAAAGAACTTCTGGATGGTTTGAAAGAAGAATTGGATTTCGTCTAGCACATGTAGCAACATTCTTAGCATTAGCAGGAACAGCACTAGGAATGGCCCAACTAAATGAGAATGCAAAACAAGCTGAAGTAGCACTAGAACAACAAATTGAAGATAATAAAAGATATTTAGTTGGAGCAGAATGGGATGGAGATAAATTAGAAATAAATAACAACTTGTTTGAACCAAAGATATTTGCTTACATCCCTAAAACAGAAAGCCGATTCCCAGATCAAGAATACCTCCAGACAGAACGAGGGGGAAAAGTTGACATTTCAATTACTTTAAAACAAATTGCAAGAGGTGCAGACCTATTAGATCGTTCTTCAATTACCCTTAAAGGAAGAGCCTATATCGAAGGTTTAAAAGAATTTGATGATTTTCAAATGTGGACTCATTCCCATGATGGAAGAGATATGCAGGGAGAAGGTGCTTGGGGGGGTATAGGAAGCCCCAGGTTAGATATTCCAAAAAATTTACCAGACGGAAATTACAATATTATGATTGAAGTATACGCACCAACAGAAGAAGATTTATCAAACACTGTAACAGCAAATTTAAGTAAGTACCGTTTTAGACATCCTGGTAGGATCTTAAGCAGAAAAAGAATTCCAATTGTTGTTGGAGATCCAAAAGCAAGACTAATTGTTAATTCTGCAGAACCAGGTTACATCAGTTCCAGAGTATATGCCTCCTGTCTTGGAGGGGGCACATTCAGGAGTTGTGACCTACCAAAAGACCTAACAATGTTTACTACTCTTTTAAATTCTGGAAAAACAGAAAAAACTCCTTGTGGTAATTCTAATTCATGTACCAATTTTAACGCAGTAGGTAACCCAGAAAAAGAAGGAGAAGATCTGCTTAGAGTGGTTATAAAAGATAGTGCAGGAACAACACAAACTTATGGATACATTCCAGTTATTGGAGAAAAAGTAGGAGATGCCACCTTTGTTGGGATGAAATTTAATATTCCAGGCTATAAATTACAGGAACAAATCGCAAAGGAACATCAAGATTATTTAAGACAAGATCAAAGCAAATAAAGGGCTTCCAGATTGATAAAATCTTCTTCCAGCAGAAATTAAATAACCAGCTAAAACCGCTTCTTCACCACCGGATAAAATTAATTTATTAGCACTTTTACGTAAAGAAGATTCTAATTTATGTACCTCTTCAAAAGAATCTACCTTCCGATCTAAATATGTTTTTTTAATAAGATCAAATATCTCTTTTGTTTTTTTAATTAAAACAATTATTTCTTTAGAATAATTTTTACTTTTAATTTCTTTATTAAGATAATAAAGTTCTCGATTACCATGAATGATTAAAGTTAAAAAAGCCCAATACAATTCTTTTTCTCCAGAAGTTTTTGCTCCCTTAAACATAGCTCTCCTACAAAAGTTATCATATCGTTGAATTTTCTCTTCAATCTCTTCAAATAATAACTTTCTTCCCTTAGCATTTTCTAGAGTTGCTCCAAATAATTCAGAGATGTTAAACAACAATTTTTTTAAAAGATTTTCAAATAAATCTAATGATGGCTCAGTAACAGATTCAACAATGCAATAATTCTCTTCTTTTTTAGTTATTTCAAAACCAAGTAATCTTGTTTGAATTACATTTTTTAAAATTAAATATTGTTCTTCGTTCTCAATAACAACTTTTATCCAATCAAATCCTCTCCTATATGTATTAGTTATGTATGTCCTAATTAGGGATTCAGATAATCCCTTAATCTTAATACTTGTCTCCAATCTGTAATTCAAATTAGAAGGAGATAAAATCAAATTTCTATTTATCCTGTTAATTTTAACTTCGGAACCCTTCTCAAGTTTATTCTCTTTAATCCATTTAGCAGGAAGACTAATCATTAAAGTAGTAGAACCTTGCTTTACCAATTTTCTATGCATAATATGTTAATAAGAGTAACCAAATATAAACTTTTCTAAAAGTTTAAACAATTTAAACTAAACTATTAAAAGCCAAACTAATAACCACTCTAGAATGGCAAAAGAAACCTTTGAAGGTCAAGAATTCCGAACACACAACGGACTTTTTGTTCCACAAAATACATGGAGAGAATTACATCCAACAAAAGCAAAATTAGAAGATGCTGTTGACACTGCAAAAGGAGCAGTTGCAGTAGTCCCTTACATCCTTGCAGGAGCAGCAGCACTAGTTGTTTTAGCAGGTCAACCAAATATGGCCCATGCAACAGAACCCGAAGCAAAGCCAACACCTTCACATGAAGTTTTTGCAGGAACAATTGTAACAGAAGCAGGAACAGATACAATTGCCACTTATCAACATGAATCTGGATTAAGTACTAATTTAGAACTTTTTAACAGAATGTGGACCCCAGAAGCAGAATTAGGCGGAGATCCAGCTCATGCATTAGATTTTGGAATAAGATCACCAAAATTTTTAGACGAATTACTAAGAGGAAATGCAACGGTAAGTACCAATATAGTAAGTCTTGATGATTGGAGATATACTGCATTTTTAGAAGCATTCCCAGTAGAGGGATTAACATTAAGATCTGGACTGTTACACGATGGCGTAACAGAAGCAGTAGGTGGCTTTTTAGGAGGAAAATTTGCAACTCCTCACCTAACAATAGACTTAGACACTTTCTACGATGGAGATCAAGCAGGAAACCCAGTAGGATTACATGGATTCTTAGCAGGAAACATTCCAACAAAAGCAGGAAATTTATACTTAAGTGTAGGAGGAGACCTAGACAGTGAAGTTATTAACACCTTAACTGGATGGATTAACCCAGGAGGGGTTGGAGTTTTTAACAGAGTGAGTGTAGACTTAGAAAACAAAGCACAAAGCGGACAATTGTTAGTTGCAAACCAATCAACGTACACAAAAGAGAAATTTGACTTCAAACAGCATATCTACAATGCAACACAAATGAGAAGTCATGGAACACAGATTCTAGATGGATGGGCACCCTTTACTGCTAACTACACAAAAGGGTTTGCCTTAGCGGGATCTTGGGATAACTCTCCAGAAACGGCAGGATTTGAATTAATGGCATATCTTGTTCCAACAGAAGGAGTGTTCCTTGGAATAGGTGCAGGAGACAAAATTGTTAAAGCCGTTGAAGAACATCAGCCTTTCGCAAGAGCAGAACTTTATGCTAAAATCTTAGGCCCCTTAGAAGCATGGGGATCTGTGCCAATTGATTTACAAACAGGAGAGATGAAAGGCATTGAACTCTACATTGGTGGAGCAGGAAGCTTTTAAATTTATTTTCTTTTCTTTTTTTTCCGTTATATATATAAATAATCTAACTTTATTCTTATACTATGGATTTTAAACAAGAGCTTATTAAACTTTTAGTAGAGGGAACCAATTTGAAAAAAGAAGAGATTGCTAATTTAATCTCTACACCACCAGATTCAAAACTGGGTGATTATGCATTTCCCTGTTTTAAACTTGGTAAAAACCCAAAAGAAGAAGCAGAAAAATTAAAAGAAAAACTAAAACTTTCAAAATCTTTTTCAAAATCAGAAGTAGTTGGTCCATATCTAAACTTTTTTGTTAACACAACCATTTTCTCAGAGAACACTCTAACAAAAATTTACAAAGAAAAAAGAAATTACGGAAAACAAAATATTGGTAAAAATCAAGTTATTGCTATGGATTATTCTCATCCCAACATTGCAAAACCCTTTGGGATAGGCCATTTAAGAAGTACCGTTATTGGAAATTCCTTATATAAAATACTTAATTTATTAGGATATAAGCCAATTGGAGTTAACCACCTTGGAGATTGGGGGACACAATTTGGAAAATTAATTGTTGCATTCAAAAAATGGGGCAAAGAAAAAGAATTAGAAAAAGATCCAATCAAATATTTACTTAAACTTTATGTTAAGTTCCATGATCAAGCAGAGAAAGATGAAACTTTAAATGATCAAGCAAGAGAAGCGTTCAAAAAATTAGAAGAAGGAAACAAAGATTACTTAGCATTATGGGAATCTTTTAAAGCATTAAGTTTACAAGAATTTAAACGAATTTATGAAATACTAGATGTTAGTTTTGATTCGTATCAGGGAGAAGCTTTTGTTAATAAATTAGTTCCAAAAGCAATAAAAGAAGCAGAGAAAAAGATTAAAACAAAAATTTCAGAAGGAGCATTAATTGTTGACTTAAAAGAAAAGGATATGCCACCAATCTTATTATTAAAATCTGATGGAGCAACAACTTATCATTCTCGAGATTTAGCAGCAGCATTATACCGACTTAAAGAGTATAAAGCTAACAAATTATTATATATTGTTGGTTCAGAACAAAAATTGTATTTCAAACAGCTATTCAAATTAATGACCTTTTTAGGTTATAATAAAGACCAATTCACACATGCTGATTTTGGTTTATTTAAGTTTCCAGAAGGAAAAATGTCTACTAGAAAGGGAAACGTTATTTTCCTTGAAGATGTTTTAGATAAAGCAATTGATTTAGCAAGTCAAATCATTGAAGAAAAAAATCCAACATTAAACAACAAAGAAGAGATTGCTAAAAATGTGGGTGTTGGGGCAATAATCTTTGCAGATTTAAGTAATGACAGGGTTAAGAATATTAACTTTGATTGGGATAGAATGTTAAGTTTTGAAGGAGAAACAGGTCCTTATATCCAATACACACATGCAAGAGCATGCAGCATATTAAGAAAATCCAAAAAAGAATTTGGTGTTGGAATTACTGAAAAAATTAATTTTGACGCTATTAATATTAAAGAAGAACTCGCAGTAATAACCTTACTTTATAAATTTCCAGAAGTGTTAATTAAAGTATCTGAAACTTACAAACCACACCATTTGGCACAATTCTTAATTGCACTATCACAAGCATTTAACGAATTTTACCATAAATGTCCAGTAATTTCTGAGATGGAACATCAAATGAAATCTAGATTGTTATTAGTTGACTCAGTAAGGCAAGTTCTTGAAAATGGATTAAATCTGCTTGGAATAAAAGCACCAGAGGAGATGTAATGTGGTTGAGAAATTAACAGTATTGTGCCAACTTAATAATGGATGTATGGGCTGCTGTGGCCACGATTTCACGTCTGCAGAAAAAATTAAAGAAGTGATTAGATTTAATACTAAGGAATTTAACAATTTAAAACCAACAGTTACTGCTCAATTTCTCAAATTTCGTGATCGTGCACATCCAAGTGATCTTCCTTATGGAGTTTGTAGAAATTTAATTGAACACGACGGCAAAATCTTTTGTCCACTCCACCCAACATTACATGGAGGAAAAGATCTTAGAGAAGGACATTGTGAAATATTTCACCTTTGTAAAACTGCAAAAGAATTTGCTAGATGGACTAATGAAAAAAAAGAAAAGTTCATTGATTTTATTGCAAGTAAAAAATTAACCAACATTGAATATTCTATGAAAATGGATGATTCCAGTTTATTAGCAGAATTTGAAAAAGAAAATTAATTTAAAATAAAAGTGGGCCTACAGGGATTCGAACCCCGGTCAACCGGTCCGAAGCCGGCCGCACTATCCACTATGCTATAGGCCCAATAAGAGAGTAAATAATAACTGCCTTTTTTAAATTCTTCTGAATTTCCCGAATCCTTCCAAAAACTTAATAAATGAACTAAATTAGTCCTTCTATATCGCCCCGGTGGCTTAGTGGCTATAGCACCTGACTTGTAAGCCTCTATCAGGTGTGTTTACAAATTTCAAAAAAGCACATCAAGATATCAGGAGGTCGCGAGTTCAACTCTCGCCCGGGGCTCTCATTTTCCTATCTTAATAGAAAACTTTAAAAGTAGTCCCCCTATCTTAACAATAAAATAATGATAGATGCGAATCATTCTAGGTGTTTAATATGGAAAATAAATTAAAAACAGGTACTACTACAGTAGGTATTGTTTGCAAAGATGGTGTTGTCTTAGCAGCGGATATGAGAGCTACTGCGGGATCAATGATTGTTGATAAAAAAGCTGATAAAGTTCATATGATAAATGATGAATTTGCAGTTACATGGGCAGGAACAGTTTCTGATGCTCAATTAGTAACTAAGCTTTTCAAAGCAGAATTAAAATTAAAAGATATTAGAACTAATAAAAAACCATCTGCAAAAGAAGCAGCTAACTTATTAGGAGGATTATTATATTCAAACATTAGAAGAATGAGTATGATTCCTGGAATCGCACATTTTTTACTTGCAGGAAAAGATAAAACAGGAGTCCATCTTTACGATTTATTTCCAGACGGAAGTGTAACATACATTACAGACTATGTTTCCTCAGGTTCTGGATCTGTATTTGCTTATGGAGTATTAGAAACAACTCATAAAAAAGATATGACCACAGCTGAAGGAGTTAAACTTGCAGTTAAAGCTGTAAATACAGCATTACAAAGAGACTCTGCATCTGGAAATGGTATTAATGTTTTTGTAATAAACGACAAAGAAATTAAGCAGGTGATACATAAAGAATTAACATACAGCTTAGAAAACTAATTTTATTTTTTTTAACATTAACACATTGTTCTGTAAAAATTGTATGAGGGTATTTAATTAAAAATGGCACAAATTTTGAAAGAGATTATTAAAAAATTACCAGAAGGAAAGATTTCTGACGCTGCATTTGAAGCAGCGAACATTGTATTGTACACTAAAGATAAAGACTATTTCTTTAATAATAAAGGAACAATTAGAGACACAGTTAAAATATTCAAGAAAAGAATTGAATTACGGCCAGATCCATCTATGTGTATGGAAAGGGAAAAAGCTGAAAAAGAAATTAAAAAAATTATTCCAAAAGAAGCGGGTGCTTCAGAATTCATTTTTGATCCACCACGTTCACAAGTAATTATCCATGCAGATAAACCAGGAGTAGTTATTGGTAAACAAGGAGAAATTTTAAAAGAGATTAAAGAAAAAACTCTTTGGGTACCACATATTAAAAGAATTCCGCCAATTAGATCAAAATTAATTGAGAGTATTCGTTCTGTTTTATACGAAAATGTTGATTATCGTAAAAAATTTCTTGATACAACTGGACATAGAATTTATGATGGGTGGTTAAGAGAAAAAAAACACGAATGGGTTAGGCTAACTTTTTTAGGAGCAGCAAGACAAGTTGGAAGAACTTGTTTATTACTCCAAACACCAGAATCTAGGATTATTATGGATTGTGGAATTGATCCCGGACAAGACGGACCAGAAAGTTATCCTTATTTAGATGCACCAGAATTTAACATCTCTGAAATTGATGCAGTTATTGTTTCTCATTCACACTTGGACCATTCTGGATTAATACCTTACCTATTCAAATATGGTTACAAGGGCCCAGTATACTGTACCTTGCCAACTCGAGACGTTATGTCTTTATTACAGCTAGACATGATTAAAATTCAAAGAAATGAAGGTAAAGACCCAATTTATAATAGTGAAGATGTAAGAAATACTGTATTACATACCATTACCCTTGATTTTGATGAAGTTACAGATATTACTCCAGATGTGAGGTTAACTTTTTACAACTCTGGACACATTCTTGGAAGTTCTTTAATCCATTTAAATATTGGAAATGGGTTACATAACTTAGTTTTTAGTGGAGATTTAAAGTACGGTAGAACAAACGTTTTAGAAGCAGCTAATACTCAATTTCCAAGAATAGAAACATTAGTTATGGAATCCACATATGGTGGAAAAGATAATGTTATGAATGAACAAGAAGCAGATAATTATATGATTGATGTTATTAAAAATACCTTTGAACGGAGTGGAAAAGTTCTAATGCCTGTTCTTGGTTCAGGAAGAGCACAAGAAGTAATGATTATTATTGAAAGATTAATGCGAGAGAAAAAAATTCCTGACGCACCAGTTTATCTTGATGGAATGCTGTGGGACATTACAGCAATCCATACAGCATACCCAGAATTTTTAAACAGAAATATTAGACAACAAATTTTCCATAAAGAAAATAACCCTTTCTTATCTCCAATTTTTAAAAGAGTTGGATCACATAAAGAAAGACAACAAATTATCCTTGAAGAAGGACCTTGTTTAATTCTTGCTACTTCAGGAATGTTAGCTGGCGGACCTTCTGTAGAATACCTAAAGAACTTATGTGGTGGAGAGAAACATTCACTAATCTTCTCTTGTTACCAACCACCAGGAAGTATGGGTGCTAGAATTCGAGGTGGAGAAACAGAGATTGTTACTCGAGAAAGTGGCAAACAACATGTTTTAAAAATTAATATGCAAGTACACAAAGTGGAGATTACTAACCATTCTGACCGTAAACAACTAATGAATTACGTAAAGAGATGTAATCCTATGCCAAGAAAGGTTATTGTCATGCACGGCGAAGCTTCACGGTGTTTAGATCTTGCTTCATCTATACATAAACAGTTTAGGATAGAAACAGTTGCACCTAAAAATTTGGAAAGTATAAGAATTAAATAACCATGCCAGCAGAAAAAATCTCTTTAGATAATGCTAAACATCACAAACTATTTTATATTCTTGCCAATGTAGTTATTTATAGAGAGAGTGATAAACGTTGTTTAATTCTTAAAAGACATGAAAGAGAAAAAGTACATCCAGGAAAGTATTGTGTTCCAGGAGGAAAATTAGAATGGACAAACCTTCCAATTGATAATCCTACAAGAATGAACGGTAATGTCTTAGATTATGAAAATGCAGTGGAAGAACTATTAACTAGAGAAGTTAAAGAAGAATCTGGGTTAGACCTTGATTTAAGTAAAGGTATAAAGTACATTAACAGTGTCGCTTTTATTCGTCCTGATGGTATTCCCGCAATCTTAGTAAAATTTGCTGCCCACCATAAAGAAGGTAAGATTGTTTTAGAAGAAGGAGGATTTACTGATCACGCATGGGTTAATGCAGAAGAAGTTAAAGAATTTGATTTGATTCAAGGCATTGACCAAGAAATTGCTAAAACAATTGAATTATTCAAAGAAGCTAAAGATTTATAAAATAATTCGTTTATTTCATTTTTATTATGCCAGCGTCGCATAATCCGGTATTGCGCTGGTCTTGAATTGCAATACCTGAAAACCAGTCCCTTTGGGATTCCCGGTTCAAATCCGGGCGCTGGCGCTTACTCTTATTATTTTAAATTATTAAAAAAGAAAGAAAAAAAGAAACTATTTCCTTTTATTTTTTTTAGGTTTTTCACAATTTGTCCAATCATGTACTTTCCAGAAAACAAATGAAAAGACGAAACATGCTACGATGAACATTAATGATTTTCCTAGCCACCAAAGAGAATGACTTCCTGCTAATCCACATTCTGCACCTGCTACCATTTTATTTTACCTCTTTTTTTATTATGCACAATCATACATCAATTATTAAATTAGCAATTAGAACTATTTCACTTTATTTAAACTTTAAGTAAAAGAATAATTTAAATTGTTTGCATTTTATAATCTAAAGAAGATTGGCCAAGGACATCTGCTTCTTCAAATTCAAAACTTCTTTCTTTAACAGTACAATGTCTTTTGGCCATTTCTTCTAAGAGAGCTGGTTCTTTAGCAACTAATAGTTGGTATGCTGCTTCTGCTCCTTTTTTTTCAACTTCTCTTCCTGGGACCCTCACCCCATGAGTTCTTCCATCAATTGTAAAAGCGCAGTCAATATATCTAGCTCCTTGGGTACCGTTACATTCGCCAGTAGCATTTGGGGGTAATTTATATCTCAAATCCTCTTTACAAGACTGATATCTCCTTGCCATATCTACTTTTCCTTCTGTTTCAACTCTTCTCGCTTCTTCGGTTTCTGCTCTTGCTTGTGCAGCTCGATCTTCTGGTGTAATAAGATATTGTGAAAAGTCAATTTTTGGTTCTGAAGGTCTTTGACTTGTTCTTGTTTTTATTTGGGGGGCTGGTTCTGATTCAACCGGTCTTAGCATGACCATTTCTGGAATTGGCTCTGATAACAATGCATCTAATTCTGCATCTTTTCTTTGTTGTTCCAATGCTCCTGTTGAAGCACATCCTCCAACTAAGTAAGTTAAGGCTAATCCTATAATTGTATTGTATATTGGTCGCATTTTGTTTTTACCTATACACACATTCTTTGGTTGTTTGATTAACTTTATCTTTGAAAATTGGTTCAAAATTAGAAAGATTTATATTCCTGACCTATCTTTGACCAATTATGGCTTTATCATCCAATCAAAATAAGGTTTTAGCAGTAATTGATAAGAATGCGAGACTAAGTTACTCTAAGGTTAGTACACTTTGTGGGGTGCCCAAAAGTGTTGTTAATTACAACGTTAGTAATTTATTAGAAAATGGAGTAATTAAGGGATTTACTACTTTAATTGATTATTCTGCCTTAGGATTTTCTGAACTAAGAGTTTATATTAATCTTTATGAGTCAAATTTAGGTAAGGAAGAAGAATTTATTGATTATCTTAAACAATTAAAAAATTCCGGAATTGTTGTGAGGTCCGTTGGTGATTATGATTTAGTTGTAAGTTTTTACACTAAAGATATACGTTTGTTTTGGGAAAAATGGTTTGAAATTGTTAGTTTATATAAGATAATAATTAAAGATTATTTTTTTAACATAATTGTTGAGAAAAAATTGTTCCCCTTTTTTACAAAGTTTGAAGAACGGGCAAAAAAGTGTTTTGAAATTGGTAATAAACAAGAACAGAATGTTGATGATTTAGATAAACAACTGATTGATTTATTAAATAAGGATTGTAGAACACCAATTTATGAACTTGCTAATGCTCTTAATTTGAAAAGTAGTTCTATAATTTACCGAATAAAAAAATTAGAAGAAAAACGGATTATTTTAGGATATTATACTATTTTTAATTTTTCTAAAATTAGCAAAGAATTTTGTCGTGTACAATTTCAGTTTTCAGATTTTAGTAAATTTGATAGTTTTACAGAACATCTTAAAGTTTTACCTTCTGTTTTAAGTTATGCAAAATTACTTGGTTCGAGCAATGATCTTGAAGTTGATTTTTTAGTTGGAAATCTTGATGAGTTACTTGTTGAACTTAAAAAAATTAAACTGAAATTTCCTGGATTAATTAGGGATTATACTTATTTGAGATTTCTGGAAACGTTTAAATGGAATCATTTGCCTGAAGAAGAATAAACTTTATATATTACCTCTTTAAAAGTAGTGAAAATGGTAAAAGCAAATGGACAAATTAGCCTAGACGTTTTAGAAGATATTCGTGGAACTTTAGGTGGATTAGATATTGAAGTTAGTACAACTGAAGCAAGAGGTCTTGCTGTTAATTTAAACAGAGAATATGATGCTTTGGTTGGTTCTGAAAGAGTTCCTTATCAAGGAGAAACTCCAGTTGTAAGTTTTGATGGTTTTGTAAGAGCAGTTCTTGATGGAGAAGGAGACATTCATTGTTTAGATCAAAGAGGTTTAACTTTGGCTGCACGATATGATAAAGCAAATGGAGTTAAACGTGAAGATCACATGCATCCATTTTCTTCAAGTGTATTTTATGGACTTTTAGAAACAAAGTTAGGGTGAATGGATTTTTTAATCAAAATATTCTACATCATTACTACTAATAGTAATTTCTTTTCTTTCTTTTTTTTCATAAGAATTATAACTTAAGTAATTTGATTTTGGTTTATCAACAGTTACTTCTTTTGGTTTATCTTTTACCATTAAAGCTTTCATTTCCATACCCTTAGCATAGTTCATATTTCCACAATTCATACAATTGAAGTAAGGACCAAATTTTCCGTCTCTTACTTCTAACCAAGAACCACAAACACATTTTATCTCTTCTAAAACTCCTTTAACATGTTGTGGGCATACATCTAATCCTTGTTCACTTTTTCGTGTTGCTAATTTATCGCAGAAGGGACATCTTGAAACTTTAGATTGTCCATAAACTTTTTTTGCTTTAAATTTCATTTAGAATTTTGAAAGAAATTAGTGGTTTATAAATTCTACGGGATATAAACTAAGCTATGATTTGGGTCTCCACGTTTATTTCCTGGTTTAGAGCCTAATAATGTCGCGTTCGCTAATTTCCCATCGGTTTTCAAATGTTTTATTGTATAGGTTATAACTCCTTTAACGAATTCTCTAAATGGAAATTGATGGCGCCAGGAAGAAACAAGTAAATCTTCAAATTGAATATCCCTTACCTGTGGGTTTTTTCCAGCTTTATCAAAAAATTGTTTTGATTTTCCTGGATTATAAGCGTGACCTGTATCATATTCTGCTCTTAATTCTTTTACCGATTTTTCATATAATTGTTGTAAATCAATTGGTTGACAACTCGAAGATAATTTCATTAATTCAAAACCAACATGGGCTATCTGGGCATAACTCATCCAATGTTTTTTTAATTCTGGAACGAGACCTTTAGTAAATTTTTCAAATCTTTCATTGTCATAAATTTGATCTACTTGACTTAGTGCGATTATCAATGCCCTTTGTAAACTTGCAGTTGATGTATAATGAATGCCTTTTGTTTTGGAATCAATAGTGTCTATTTGGGTTAGAATTTTTGGATCAACTTCGGTGTTTAACTTTCTTGGGTCTACAGTTTGTGGAATTCTTTTTCTTGCTTTTTCTGCGAGGGTTTCTCCAATTAATGGAAGGGAAGAAATTGTTTCTATGGTTCTATCTATTTCTCCAGGAACGTGAAGGACAGTACTTCTAACTCTTTCTGTTAGGTCTGCGGGTTTCCAAATTCCTTGGTTGGCATAAGTGGGAAATCTTGTATCCATAAGTTTAGATAGAAAAGTGGTTATTTTATAAGCTTTTTTGTTGTAACTACTATTTAATAATTATTTTGGTGGTGCTTTATTTTTTTTTTAACTTTTTCTTTTATTTGGTTACTTTTTGCTCGAGCTTTTGTTTGTATGTTTTTGGCTTTGTTTTTTGTTTTTGTTTGTACATCTTTCGCTTTAGTTTTTGTAGCATGATAAGCTTTTTTTGTTCCAGTTTGAACGTATTTGTGATAATATTTATATCTGAAG
>Ga0233431_1001375_pt1 | contig 42597 bp, 44 predicted proteins | sample SI_118_April2016_FD_179867 | JGI IMG/M metagenome (GOLD analysis project Ga0233431, IMG submission 179867) | Seawater microbial communities from Saanich Inlet, British Columbia, Canada - SI_118_April2016_200_MG | ecosystem: Environmental > Aquatic > Marine > Inlet | place: Canada: British... | reverse complement strand
CAACCGCCGCAAGCGGGGATGAGGCAAAGAAGATGCTTGATAAAGAGCGGTTTGACCTCGTTCTTTTGGATGCTTCGTTGTCTGACATGAATGGTCAAGAAGTGATGGACTATGTCAAAGCCCGTGCTCCTGAGACCGTCGTGATCTTTTTGACAGGATATGCCAGCGTCGACGCGGCTGTAAAAGCCTTGAAAAGCGGCGCCTATGATTACCTTAGAAAACCCTTTGAGTGTGATGAACTCTATCAAACAATCCGAAATGCCCTCAATCAAAGGGAATTAAAAGAGGATAGGGACTTAATCCACACCCAACTGACGATCTCAGAAGACCGGTATCAATTCCTGATCCAAAATTCCCCCGATATTATCTATATGCTCGATGAACAGGGATGCTTTAAGTTTATCAACAAAGCGGTCGAGCCCCTGCTCGGATTCAAACCCGACGAAATTATTGGAAAACCTTACACTGAAATCATATATGGAGAAGATGTTGAAAATGCCAAATGTTTTTTCAGAGAATGAAAAGATGAAATCTGAAACTTTATCCACAGGGTCCGGAGCGATACTTCTGATTGACGATGAAGAGATAATTCTTAATGTCGGCAAAGATATGCTATAACTATTAGGCTATCAGGTCTATATTTCCCCAAAGGGGGCAGAGGCGATTTCCATTTTCGAAAAGCATAAAGGTAATATCGACTTAATTCTACTGGACATGATCATGCCGGGAATGGGTGGTGGAGAGGTCTATGACCGGCTAAAAAGAATCGACCCTGAAGTAAAAGTCTTGCTTTCAAGCGGATACAGCATTGATGGGGAAGCAACTGAGATATTAAACCGGGGCTGTCAGGGGTTTATCCAGAAGCCGTTTAACATTGAAAAACTGTCTCAAAAGGTTAAGAACATTTTATGTAAATTAAAATGATTCAGGCCTGTACCGCAGACAAGGATTGTCAGCCCGCTTTCTTCGTATTGCATTAGATCCTTTAGGACCTCAGAGCCATCGACCGTGAGCTTGACACCATTATTGATAAAAACCAATCGCCACAGATCCGGCCCCATTTCCTTCAACGTGCGGATGTAATTGACCATCAGTTTCAAGCCCAGCTCGTCATCACCGTACCCCATTCGATCTGTAGCACACATAATCATGATTTTCTTTTCGCCGGTCTCTGCTGCTAACGTTTTGGGCGGTTGGGTAGATGATACCGTCTCACATCTTCCGGCCACGAAATAGTCTTCGCCGTCTTTTTCCAGAACGGTATCAAACCCCTGGGATTCTAAAAATCGCTGGACATTTTGCTGGGCTGCGGAATTGTCCACCGCCACTTTAATCATGTTTAGGCTTTCCTGTTCCAGCGTAGCTTTGGTTTGCAGAACCGGAGCGGGACAGGCAAGTCCGCGAGCATCAATTTTTTTCATATCGATATATCTCCATGAATTTCCGTTTCGAGCGGGTAGCCGCCTGTCAATGCCTTGTCCGGCAAGCAGATAAATTCACCCGAACGCCAATCAGAAAACGCGAAACGCCATTTTATCAAAATCTTTTCTCCCGATTCATCTATGACACTAGCCTCACTGATCCCTTTTCGAATCAGGTCAAAAATTAAATCTTCGGCTTGATTCTGATTCACACAGATCAATAGACCGCCGGAGGTTCGTGGGTCGAAAAGGATATCCTGTCAACAATTACGCGCTATGCGATTTCTGGGCAGATCCGAAGCCATGTCATCGGCAACAGAAGGCTGTTTAAAGAATCTGATGTGTTGGCGTTCTTTGAAAATCAGGTGGAAAGGGTTTGCGTTGATGGAAAGGAGACGTGATGGCTACTGTTTTCATCCAAAAGCGCAAATCAAAAGACAAGAAAAAAGTGTCCTATCAGGTTCAGTACAAAGACCCCCTCACATACAAGACCTGCTATTACAAGACTTTTTCAAGGTCAAAGGATGCAAAAGAAGCTGCCCAGGATCTGCGATACAAGATTGATAATGGGAAACTGTATCAGGCAATAGGACAGAAACGAAAAATCAATCTTTTGAAATTTTCCCAAGTTTCTGAAATCGTAGTTTCTGAATGGAAAGAACGTACTGAAAAAAATGATCTTGGGGAAAGAACATTTGAAGGCTACACCATCTCTGTGAATGTACTGAACAGGACTTTTGGTGAAAATCTGTTATTGAACATTTCAAAGGCTGCCTTGTAAAATTATAGGGATAAGATTTTCCGGAATCAATCAGCAGTATCTTCAAACAGGTATCTGTTCATCCTCAAACAAATTTTCAAGAAGGGGCTGGACTTGGGAGCCATTGTTGAAGACCCCTCCGTCGAAATAAAGTATCTGAGTGAGAAAAGTCATGAGCGAAACAGTTACCTGATGCCTGGAAAACTTGAAAAGCTTGTGAAAGCCTGCAGGAAAACAAAATCTAAGTTTTATGTCCTGGCAATTGTCAGCTATACTTTAAACTGCCCCACCATCCCTTTGAGCTGCTCGCCGAGTTTGGACAGTTCTACGGCGCTCATGTTCACCTGGGAACTGGAGTTGGTCATCTCGTTGGCTGCCTGGTTCACCTCAGCGATCTCCTTTGCAATATCGCCGGATACCGTGTTGCTCTGGGTCACATTCTCGGTGACTTCCTGAATACCGGAAGATACCTGGGCCACATTCCCGGCGATCTCTTTTGTGGTGATCGATTGCTCTTCCACGGCCGTGGCTATGGTGGAGACGACTTCGTTCACCTCCTTGATCACCTTGGGTACCTGCTCGATATCGGTGATGGTACCCTCTATGGAATTTTGAATTCTTTCGATTCGATTTTTTATTTCACCGGTCGCCTCAGCCGTTTGTTTGGCCAACTCCTTGATCTCGTTGGCCACAACGGCAAATCCCTTTCCGGCTTCGCCAGCCCGGGCTGCTTCGATGGTAGCATTGAGCGCAAGCAGGTTAGTTTGTTCTGAGATCTCGGTGATGGTCTCGGTAACCTTGCTGATCTCCTGAGCCCCCTGACCCAGATCCCCCACACGAGAAGCCGAGTCTTTCGCCTGGGTTACTGCCCTCCCGGTGATCGATCTTGCCTTTTCCGAATTCTGGGCGATCTCGTTGATACTGGCCGCCATCTGTTCCGAGGCAGATGCAATCATGTTGGAATTGGTTGCCGCCTGTTCCACAGCAGCCGCCACGGCATTCATGTTGGAACTCATCTCTTCCGATGCTGCGGATACCGTGTTCGATTTGCCGGCGGTCTGCTCCGCACCTGCCGACATTTGCTGAGAAATGGCGGAAAGCTCGGTTGAAGATGAACTAAGGGTTTCAACACCTTGAGAGATATCTTGAAGCATTTTACCAATGCTTTTAACCATTCTGTTTAGAGCTTTGGCCAAGATTCCGATCTCGTCTTTCTGATCAATATCAAGTATCTGGGTAAAATCACCCTTTGCCATATTATCTGCAAACTTGACTGCCTTTCTAACAGGTCTTGCTACGGAGCGAGGAATAAGTAGCGCCATCAGAACCCCAACTAAAATGGCGGCAATGCTTACAATCATAACAATGTATCCGGTCCGATTAGCTGCAATTATAACCGCTTCATCGCTCACTGCTTCATTCCGAATATTTTTTAAAAATTCGCGAACTTCTTCAAGAGCCGGTAGCGTTTCTTCCTGAAAGGTTATTTTTGCGGCATGCATCATTCCACTCGACTCTCGATCCGCAATCATAGCTTTGTGATAACCCATACCGGCTGTTTCAAAAGAATTTAGGTATGCTTGAATTTTTTCGGCTATATTTATTAAATTTTCATGTCCCTTTATCAGATCTATCCACTCGGCAACACCATCTCGGACCTTTTGAAGATGCCTTTCATACACCATCCACTGTTCATCAGTTGGGGCCTGGGCCAAAGATCCTGCTTCAATGCGAAGTACGAGGAACGGTTGGGTGATGCTTTCATTCATCACCATATCAATCTCGCCCCATTTGACAATTTCAACAATTTCTCCTGCCTTCTCAGCCTCTGTTTTGGCAGGATCAATAACCTCTTCCATTGCCGATTCAAGTGCGGCATTGAAACTTTCAGATATTTTACGCCACTCCTGCAATGATTTTTTCTGAAAACTCTTCGCCTGCATATATTTATCATGAACGAACTGTTCTTGAATTTTAATCGCTGAAGCGTGAAGCCTATTATGCGGTACTTCGATCTTCTTAAATATTGGCACAAGTTCCGGTACCATCTGCTCGGCCATTTTTCGATCTGCCCCATAAAGCCATTTACCGAAGCTGCACTTATGGTCATCGGTTTCAACATCCAATTTCGTGATATTGTCGTTGCTAAAGAGCGATTGTACTCTATTAACCCAGACAACATGATCATTTTCCATCTTTTCCAATTTGTAATTGATTTTAGCTGTCTTTTCTGCACTCTTTATTACATCCTGTAGGCTAAAATAGCTAAAACCCCCCGAAATCACCAAAAAAGCCAGAATCACGCCATAGCCTATGCTAATTTTTTGACTAATTTTAAAGTCTTTCCATCTCATGATTTCGCGTTTCCTTTATGACTATCTTATGTATTTCCGAAGTGATAACAAAATGATCCACCTTTGAGAAGCCGAGGTAACTGTACTCGCATCGCCGTCGGCAGGATCAACACGATTCCGAATCCCGTGCTTAATTTCATCCCGATCTTCATGTCCTTTCAGTTCAGGGCTTCTTCTCCTTTTACAAAAAATTACCCTTCCGTGATGTATGGTATCGACAATCATGTCAAAAGCTTTAATGAAAACCGCGTTTACACCAAATATTTTGGAGTTTAAGCGATGCAATTTAAAGAGGCAAAATCTATACCAAACCCCTATCGACATAGTCGGTTGGAATGTAACCGTCTGATGTTATTTACACCTGGGTTGAGCGGTTCAGGGTTCCGGGTTTACATGTCCCAAACAACTCGTGTAAAATAAATATAGCCTTCATCCTGTTTAAAAACCGTACCACCCATTGGATTAAGTGGGGTATTCCGGATCTCGATAGATTTTCGAAACTATCACCCATAAAAAAGTCAATGTTCTATACAAACTGTGGCGTCAATCGTAATATGCCACCATTATTGGATCGGCGAAGTTCTCTACCTGAAGCCCGGGATAACACTGAGCCCAACATTTTCATCACTGGCATGGGTGTCATGATGATCTTCTTTTCACCACTTCTTGTAACTTTCAATTTGGGAACACGATGATTCCATATAAAACCAATTTCATGAAGATACCGATGCAATTGCTTTTTGCCCAGGTAATGAAATCCCCCCTGTTTGGTTCGCTCTAATATAGCGCTGAAAAATTCGGCTGTATTGTTATGGGTATCCCCACTTCCGATGTTTCCCGCTGGGTAAGATTGCATCGCCAGGACCAGCAGGAACTTAACGAGGGTGGAATCACTCGCCGGGAGCTTGAGGCTGAGACCGCAGGCTCAAAAAGGAAAATAAGCGGCTTGAGATGGAGCGCGAAATATTAAAAAAAGCCACGGCCTTCTTTGCGAAAGAGTCGAACTGAGGTACGACTTAATCCGGCGAGAAAAGAAGGCCTGCCCCATTACCGTGATATGCAGGGTAATGAAAGTGAGCCGGAGAGAATTTTACGCTTATTTCCAAAATTTCTCCAATGAATCTGATGACAGCCCCAGGGATGTAACATTGAAATCTCGAACTGTTGCCATTTTCAAGGAACATCTTGGCAAATATGGCTCGCGTCGTATTTCCAAACAATTGAAGGCCGAGGGCTATTCTGTCGGTCGCTACAAAGCCCGACGCTTAATGCGAGAGCTCGGCCTGAAAGCCAAGTCCCCAAAGCGATACAAGGTAACGACAGACAGCCGTCATTTGTTTCCGATAGCTCCGAATTTATTGGATCGAAAATTCAATGTCGATAAACCGAATACAACCGGGACGACCGACATCACCTATGTATGGATACCAACGAACTTTAATTACAAATCTGATAGTTTGCCTATCGTTGATAGTTTTTATGCATGTACCTTATTTGGGGTTATAGTACCGATCTTTAATGATGCCCGGACAAATGGATGCGGATTCTTCAGATTCTTCGGGACACGTATTTGTTTAGACTTTTCGGTACCTTTAAAAATTGCGATGGACAAAAGGAATCACCCATTAAAAGAATTAATGTATGGATGAATTCTTGGCATTAAGGTTAAATTAGCCTATCATAAAATGTTGGGTCTATAAGTAATCTCAAATGTTGATCACTTTATCCGCCAATTGCATCGCAGTGACGATATCCAACATGTTTGTTGTTTCACCTACCTGTTTCTGATCCAGTAAATTAAAATGATTCAGGCATGTACCGCAGACAAGGATTGTCAGCCCGCTTTCTTCGTATTGCATTAGATCCTTTAGAACCTCAGAGCCATCGACCGTCAGTTTGACACCATTATTAATTAAAACCAATCGCCACAGCTCCGGCCCCATTTCCTTCAACGTGCGGATGTAATTGACCATCAGTTTCAAGCCCAGCTCGTCATCACCGTACCCCATTCGATCTGTAGCACACATAATCATGATTTTCTTTTCACCGTTCTCTGCTGCTAACGTTTTTGGCGGTTGGGTAGATGATACCGTCTCACATCTTCCGACCACGAAATAGTCTTCGCCGTCTTTTTCCAGAACGGTATCAAACCCCTGGGATTCTAAAAATCGCTGGACATTTTGCTGGGCTGCGGAATTGTCCACCGCCACTTTAATCATGTTTAGGCTTTCCTGTTCCAGCGTCACTTTGGTTTGCAGAACCGGAGCGGGACAGGCAAGTCCGCGAGCATCAATTTTTTTCATATCGATATATCTCCATGAATTTCCGTTTCGAGCGGGTACCCGCCTGTCAATGCCTTGTCCGGCAAGCAGATAAATTCACCCGTACGCCAATCAGAAAACGTGAAACGCCATTTTATCAAAAGCTTTTCTCCCGATTCATCTATGACACTAGCTTCACTGATCCCTTTCCGAATCAGGTCAAAAATTAAATCTTCGGCTTGATTCTGATTCACACAGATCAATAGACCGCCGGAGGTTCGTGGGTCGAAAAGGATATCCTGTAAAACCAGCTCAACGATCAGATTCTCATTGGTCGGAAATTCCAATCCGCAGAGTGTCCTGTCCAGGTCCTCTGGGGGCAGCTTAGAGGCTCATCCGTCACCTTTTATGGTTTCTGTAAGGCGTACCGGTTTACTATGTGTCGTTATTCTTCAAAAACAATCTTATGCTCAACCAGATTCATCGATCTGATTTTACCTTTTGTAGTTTTCTGCTCTCCGAAAATACTAACCAGGCGGTAACCGCCGTCTTCTTTCGGCTCCACGATGTCCACCGACTCCAAAAACATCTCTTCGGCTCCGTCTTTATAAATGTAAGCGTTGGCCTCACACATCTTCTAAAACCTCCTTGATCTTTTGCTCTACAAGGACTTGTACTAAATGGGGAAGCGGCTCTGTGCCCACTCCGACCAGTACCACCCGTTCCTGGGTCAACGGCAACAGGATCTTCGAAGCGGCACAGGAGGTGACGGCTTCGGCCATCCGGGGTGTGACTTCTCCAAGCATGGCGTTGGCCCAGGTGATGGAAATCGGGCCGACGATCAAAATGGCTTATAGATGTGAATAGACACAGTGTCAGCTGTGTATCGCTTTCAGCTCATTGACACATTCATCGCACGTTTCCCGGGCCTTTTCATCAGATTCACAAAAACGAACGAATGATTTGATCCAATCCTCTCCGGCACGGGGGCATTTATGGATATATTCAATAAAACATACCAGTCTTTCCAATGTTTTCTGATCGATTCCGTGTTCCATACGGCAGGCGGTCCTCTCTGCCGTGTCAGGGTCGATCCACAAAACGTTCAGGAAAAAATCTTTCAACACCTGATGCTTCCGGGAGATTTCTCCAGCAAGTTTTTTTCCATTTCGCGTTAATGTGATAAAACCGTATGGCTCATAATGAATCAACCCCTTTTCTTCCATGCTTTTTAAAGCACCCGAAACAGACCCTCTTTGAATTTCCAGTTTTTCCGCGATATCTTTTCCGCGAGCCACTCTCTGGGTCTTTTCCAAATCAAGAATTACCTCAAGGTAGTTTTCCATGCTGTCTGAAATGCCTGTGGTTGATGTCATCTTTTCTTCCCAATATAATCAATATTGATTTTACATATAATAACGAACAATCAATGTCAAGCCTGAAAAAGTTATGCCACCTGTACTATCATGTTGACACCTGATAAAGTTAGGTGTAACTAACTTTATCAATAATTGATTATAAAATTTGGGAAGGAGAATCATTCGATGAGTTTAATCAGTATGCGGCAAATGGAAATTAATCAGGCCGGGACCATTTCGGCCATTAAGGCAACCGGTGAGCTGGGCCGGAGAATCCGGGATATGGGCCTGGTTCCCGGAGCATCCATCAGGATCCTGGATCGAGCCCCGTTATATGATCCGGTTGCGCTGAAAGTCATGGGATTCAAACTGATGCTTCGAAACAACGAGGCCGACTTGATTCAAGTGGAGGTAGATTAAAATGGAAACAACCATTGCCTTGGCCGGAAATCCGAATTCCGGCAAAACCACATTATTTAATACTCTAACCGGCGCCCGCCAACATGTGGGCAATTATCCGGGGGTGACCGTGGAAAAAAAGCAAGGCGTCTATGTGAAAAACGGACACCGGTTCAACATCGTAGACTTGCCGGGAACATATTCCCTTACTGCATATTCCCTTGAGGAAGTGGTGGCCCGAGATTTTCTGGTGAATGAAAAACCGAGTGTGGTCATCGATATTGTGGATGCCTCCAATCTGGAAAGAAACCTTTACCTGTCCATTCAGTTTATGGAGATGGGCATCCAAAATTGTATTGCGCTGAACATGATGGATGTTGCCAAAGCTCGGGGTATTGAGATCGATACCGAAAAGCTTTCAGATCTCTTGGGTGTGCCGGTGGTGCCGACCATTGCCCGTAAGGGGTACGGCAAAACAGAGCTGATGGATTCAGCTGAAAGTATCATCAAAGACAATCAAAAACAGACACCTCTAGATATCTCATATGGCGAGGATTTGGACAGCGCCCTGCTCGAAATGGAAACCGAAATTAAAGCACATAACTTTTTGACCGGTAAATATCGTTCCCGGTGGATTGCCCTGAAATATCTTGAAAACGACGAACAGATACGATCCCTTGGGAGAGAGGCAAATCCTGAAATGGCAGACTCCCTTGAAAAAAAAGTTCATCGAGTTTCGGATCATTTGCAGGAAACCCTGGATACCTATCCGGAGGTGATGATTGCCGATCATCGCTACGGATACATCCGATCGATCATCAAGCAGGGCGTAATCAACTATAAAACGGATCAAAATCGTCTCCATGTTTCCGACAAGATAGACAAAGTCTTGACCCACCGATTTGTAGGACCTTTGATCATGATTGCAGCCATTATGGGCTTGTATCATTTTACCTTCACGTACAGTGAAATCCCCGCAGGGTGGCTTGAAGGTTTATTCGGTTGGATAGGAGCAACGGCAGAAGCTTATCTGCCGGACGGATTGGTAAAATCACTCATCATATCCGGCGTTATCGATGGCGTTGGAGGGGTTCTGGGATTTGTGCCCTTGATCATGTTTATGTTTTTCGGCATCGCCCTTCTTGAAGACTCGGGATATTTGGCAAGAGTCGCGTTCATGTTGGATAGAGTATTCCAGGTTTTCGGATTGCACGGCAGTTCTGTGATGGCCTTTATTGTATCCGGCGGGATTGCCGGCGGGTGCGCCGTTCCGGGTATTATGGCCACCCGTACCTTAAAATCATCCCGGGAGCGGCTGGCAACCCTGCTCACCGTTCCTTTTATGAACTGCGGTGCGAAACTTCCGGTTTTTGCTCTGTTGGTGGCGGCATTCTTTGCAGAAAATGAAGCCATGGTCATGTTACTCATCACCGTTGTTGCATGGGTCGGGGCGCTGCTGGTAGCAAAGCTTTTGCGGGTTACCGTCATTAAAGGCGAATCAACTCCCTTTATCATGGAGCTTCCGCCTTACCGTTTTCCCACGTTCAAGGGACTGGTCATCCATACATGGGAAAGAACCTGGCAATATGTGAAGAAAGCCGGAACCGTCATCCTAGGAATATCGATTATCCTGTGGGCCATGATGACCTTTCCGGGACTACCGGATTCAAAAACAAAATTGTTCGAACAGGAGCGTCAGACTGTCACCGCTCAATTCCCGGCTGGGGTAGTCGAGGAAGCAGAAACAACTGAAAATGATGTCACGCTTTCATCTGATGCCCAAAAGCTAAAGGAACATCTCATGGCCATCGAAACAAAAGAGGCTGAAGCTTCGTTGAAACATTCCATTGCCGGCCGATTGGGAACGGCATTGGAATCCATCAGCCGACTGGCCGGTTTTGACTGGCGGACCAATATTGCTCTGGTGGGCGGGTTTGCCGCCAAAGAAGTGGTGGTCTCCACTTTGGGTACGGCTTATTCATTGGGTGAAGTGGACCCTGAAGAAAGCGGTTCACTTTCCGAAAAGCTTGCCGGTTCACCCGGTTGGGGTCCGGTCACGGCATTAAGCTTGATCATTTTTACAATCTTTTACGCGCCATGTTTTGTGTCGGTGGTCTGTATCGTTAAAGAAGCCGGGTCCTGGAAATGGGGCGCTTTTTCCATGCTGTTCAATACGGTCTTTGCATTCACATTAGCGGTGCTGGTCTATCAGATCGGATCGGTTATGGGGTTTTAACTGGAGAAATGCCATGGAGCAGGTCATTATCGTATGTATCATCTTTGGTCTGGCAGTCGGATATGTGATTCGTACCTTTGTTAGAAAGTACAACATGGGCAAAACGGGTACTTCTAATTACGGTTGTTCCGGATGCGGAGAAAGCAGCCGTTGTTCGGAAGCAATGAAATAGGGGATTATCACAAGGACGTTAATGATTTCATCATTCCATCTTGGTGAAAAAACTCTGAAATCCCGGGCACTACTCGATAGTCTTCGGTTGACACATCACTGCCCGGTTCATCCAAACGCGATACGAAAGGAGCTCAGACAGCATGAAAACGCTCCATCGGCAAGAAAAGGAACAACTCAAAAAGCTTTTCCAGCAGGAACAAATCGATCGATTTGAAGACCGATACAATGTCCTCGAAGCCTTCCTTCAAACCGAACAGCATATAACCCCCAACGAATTGGTCCAAATTATTAACGACACTGGCCATAACTACTCCCGCAATTTCGTAAGAGACACTTTGAAGCTTATGTGCGGCTTCGGATTTGCTCAACGAAGTGGGTTCGACAACGGGCACGTTCGATATGAGCACCGTCACCTGGGGCAGCACCATGATCACATGATCTGCACCAAATGTCGAAAAATTATTGAATTTCAGAATGAAAATTTGGAGCACCTCCAGGTTCAAATTGCCGCCGATAACGGGTTTCATATGCTTCAGCACAAAATGGAAATATACGGTATCTGTTTTAATTGCATGGAAAACCGGGTTCAATTGATGCCGTTAGCCATCGGGAAACAGGGAGAACGATTGGTAATTGAAGATTTCTTAGGCGGTATGGCTTCCCGGATGCGTCTGGTAACTATGGGCCTCAGAATTGGGGATGAAATAGAAGTGGTAACAAACTTCGGAAAGGGGCAACTGGTCATTGCCGTAAAGGGCAATCGATTTGCTCTGGGAAGAGGACTGGCCCATAAAGTCATGGTTATCCAGAAAGAGCGCGAAGCGATCACCTAAGCTTTTTAGAGAATAGATCCTGCTCATAACTCAAACTTGCCAGGTTAAAATTTGTATAAATGGTTGTGATGCTCTGATTATTTTTGAAATATTTGATAAATTGTAAAATCTATATTATATGAGTGTAAAAAGTAGGGTTTTATTGGGACAATAACAACAACCTTTCAATGATTATGAGGTATCTCACCAGATCATGTTAAGCAAATTAACGATCATAGTACCTTACAACCTGCTTTCTTTACTGGCAATCCTATTTATTGCTGTGGGAATGCCGTTGGTCCATCCTCTCCTTCACAGCCATTTGGAACATCACCATATAAGTGCAGGCCACGGTGTCGACCACTTTCAGGCAATGCCAGATGAAGATAAGGCGCATGAGTGCCCCATTTGTGAATTCCTGGCAACCAGCCAATTGTATGATACCGGCTTGGGCCTCATCATCACGGACAATGAACCGATCGGCAAAATTGTATCGATAAATCGTATCTTCTTGGTCAAGACCTGCCCATTACAGGCCGAACCACGGGCCCCACCTGTTTTCACTTCCTTATAATAACCTGTCATTTAATTCAATTTTGATTATCTGTTAAACCCATATCTCGAAGCTTTGTATAAATGATGGGTAGAAGACTGACCCATGTTTCAATGAATTGGGAAGTGAGGTAAACCATGATAAGATGTTTGAGAATATTGTTAAGCATCATTGCGGTTGTTATCGCACTCGGACTTAATTTGCCCAAGGTTCGGGCCGAGGGATATCGCCATCACCAGGCTCACGAGCATGGCGTTGCTCACATGAATGTAGCCGTTGAAGGAAATTACCTTTATATTGAATTTGTCAGCCCGGCTGCAAACATTGTTGGGTTTGAACACCATCCCCGTACCCAAGAACAGAAGGCCGCTGTTCAGCAGGCAATAGAAACGTTAAAGGCCGATAAAAAGCTGTTTGGCCTGCCGCCTGATGCCGGGAGCCGACTTGCTCAATCCAAGGCAGTTACCGATATCGTAGACGATTCCGGAAACGAATCTGAATCTGAGCACACCCACGAACATGGCGAGGCCCATGAGAAAGCCCGGAAAGATAAAAACAACAGCAAGGAAGAGCACGACGCGGTTGAACCTGAACACGAACGCCACAGCGAGTTTACGGCCGAATATCGCTTCGTTCTTAAAAAACCGGAGAAACTAAAACATATAGACGTAATGCTATTTCGTATCTTTCCGGGTATTGAGCACATTGAGGTTCAGCTATTGACCGGCACAAAGCAAACAGCCCTTGAACTGACCGCAAAAAAGAACAAAATTGTTTTTTAGTTTTCAATCCCATTGTAACCAAATGATTTTTTGTTATTTATATGACCATGTCCGATAACCTCAACACCGCACCGGCTATCGATATATCAACACTGCGCTTTTCCTGGGGCAATGGTCAGAATCCGATCCTCGTCATAGAGAATTTGCAGGTAAAATGTGGAGAGCGGATTTTTGTCGAAGGGCCGAGCGGCAGCGGCAAGAGCACGCTACTCAGCCTCATAGCCGGCATTGTCACGCCCCAGCAGGGCACTATCAAGGTATACGGCAAGCATATAGACTCGTTAGATGGTGCGAGTAGGGACCGCTTTCGTGCAGACCACATCGGATTTATTTATCAGATGTTTAACCTTATTCCCTATCTATCCGTAGTTGAAAATGTCACATTGCCCTGCCGGTTCTCCAAACGCAGGCGGGATAGGGCTGTGGGCCGAGCCTCCGGTTTTGAAACCGAAGCCATGCGCCTGCTTAACAAACTGGGTATGGATGAACCCGATGTAGTAAAGAGGCCTGTTACAGAACTGAGTGTGGGGCAGCAGCAACGTGTTGCTGCTGCTCGGGCTCTAATCGGCGCCCCTGAGATTTTAATTGCCGATGAACCCACTTCGTCTCTGGATGCAGGCCACCGCAAAGCCTTTATACAGCTGTTGTTTCAAGAATGCGATCGGGAGGCGACTACCTTGATTTTTGTTAGTCATGACACAACCCTTGCTAACCTTTTCAATCGGACGATTCGGCTTGCTGACATCAACAAAATCTAACACTTGAAGACACAACGGGAATCTATAGAAAAACCATGTTCACCCTTGCCATTAAAAGTTTTCGCAACCGTAAGTTCACAACAACCCTGACCATTGTTGCCATTTCGCTGAGTGTGACTTTACTGTTGGGCGTCGAGCGAATCCGCAAGGAGGCACGGACCAGCTTTACAAATACCATATCGGGTACCGACCTGATTGTGGGTGCCCGGAGTGGACCGGTACAATTACTTCTCTACTCGGTTTTCCATATTGGCAACGCGACCAACAACATTTCCTGGGAAAGCTATCAGGAGATTGCCCGCAACCCGAGCATAAATTGGACCATTCCGATATCTTTAGGAGATTCTCACCAGGGATATCGTGTGATGGGGACGAATTCCGATTATTTCAAATTTTTACGTTTTGCAGGAAGACGCCGACTGGAAATGGCAAACGGGCGGATTTTTGAGGGTGTTTTTGATGCGGTACTCGGTGCAGAAGTTGCGGAGGCTTTAGGTTATCGCATTGACGATTCGATTATAATCGCTCACGGAGCGGGTAAGGTCAGCTTTATTAAACATGACGACAAACCTTTTAAGGTGGTCGGCATTTTAAAAAAGACCGGAACACCTGTGGATCAAACGGTGCATGTCCGTTTGGAAGGAATTGAGGCGATTCATATCGACTGGAAAAACGGTGCGCCAATTCCCGGACAATCGATTTCCTCTGACAGGGTGCTGACCATGGACCTGTCGCCTAAAACGGTAACAGCCTTTTTAATAGGCCTCAAATCACGTATTAAAGCCTTTGGTGTGCAACGTTATGTGAATAAATATCCTCGCGAACCGCTCTTAGCCATTTTACCGGGTGTGGCACTACAGGAATTGTGGGATCTCATCGGCGTTGCCGAAAAGGCCTTGCTGGCCGTGTCAGCCTTTGTCGTTGTCGTTGGCCTGTCCGGCATGCTCATAGCATTGATGACCAGTCTTGGTGAGCGCCGCCGGGAGATGGCCATCTTGCGCTCGGTGGGGGCGCGTCCGTTGCATGTTTTTTCTCTGATCCTAGGCGAATCCGCCATGTTGACAATGGCAGGGGTCATAGCCGGCGTTGCCATGCTATACGGACTTTTGTTTTCTTGCCGGTCTTTGATCTTATCCAAATTCGGATTTTTTATTGCCATCAGGGGATTATCAACTTACGAACTGATCTTGACAGGGGTTGTGTGTCTGGCAGGTTTTTTAATCGGCATTATACCAGGCTATCAAATTTATCGCTATTCGCTTGCGGATGGTATGACGATAAGAATATGAGGTAAGGAAAGCATGATGAAAAAGTACATTCAGACATTCATCATTATCGCGTACACCATGATTTATCTGCCTGCATTAACCGAACAGATCCGTCAGCTGTCCTGGGATGACCTGATCCCCGCGCATCTGGTATCTGACGATCCTTTAGCGAATTTAACCCAAGATCAACAGGACCTGGTATATTGGGTAATAAATATGCTCGAAACCCTGCCGAAGCGGGGTACGGAAACTGAAGAATTTTACAAAGAGGTCGATGCGGCGATGCCGCAGTTGAAAAAAGCCGGTATCGATATCGTTAAAGTAATGGCAAAAAGAAAGGAAATCCGAACGACAATTGTTGAAGAACTAAACGGTCAGCGGGTCCGGATTCCAGGCTACCTTCTGCCGCTGGAAATATCCGGTTCCAAGGTAACCGAATTTCTTCTTGTACCATACATCGGCGCGTGTATTCATGTTCCGCCGCCACCTCCCAATCAGATTGTGCACGCGAATGTAGGCCAAAAGGGAGGGTACAACAGCAGAAAGCTATACGAACCGGTCTGGGTAACCGGAGTGATTTCAGTAAAGTCGATAGTTAAGGATCTGTATTTGTCTGACGGCTCTGCCGGGATCAACATAGGGTACGCAATGCAAGCCAACCATATTGAGCCCTACACACAGTAAAGCGCTATATTGAAATATATCTGCAAGCGAAACAGACACCATGTAGGTACACGAACATAACAAAGGCCAAGCTTTTTATTAATTCGGAACAGCAACGGGATTTTAAAAAGGTATTGACATCCTCGTTACATGCTATTAGATAATCGAATATAATTTTCCGTCTGAAGGCGGATCAGCGATCAGATAGCACATCATATACAAAACCAAGCCACGAAGGCGTCAAACTTCCATAAAGGAGGGACGGCTTCGTGGCTTTTTTGTTTCTCAGGCAATGAAAAAAAAGACATGTGTTGGTCTCAACAGATAGGGGGGTGCTTTGTGACGGCAGCGGATCTTTCTAAGTGGACGAAAAGCTGGAATGACAATATGACTACCATGAGCAGGGTGAGTGATGTCGGATACTGGAATAAACGGGCGGAAGACTATGATGATTTCATTAAAACATCGCAGTTCGAATACGGACGGGAAATCGCCCGTATCTTGTACCGGGAAGACGTGCTCAGACCCGGCGCCACGGTACTGGAGATTGCCGGAGGTGTCGGGGCGGTTACGCTTCCCCTGGCATCGCATGCAAGCCGCATTACGACGCTGGAGCCGGCAAAAAAAATGGCCGGACGGCTGAAGAAAAATGCTGCCGATCAAGGCATCTCCAACATCGAGGTAAAGATCTGCACCCTGAGTGGTTACGATAAGGGAGCACAACCCAAAAGCGTCGATCTGACGGTCATATGCCATGCGTCCTGGCAGTTTCCTAACATCGAAAAGTTGTTTCAGCTCATGGACCGGATCAGCCGGCGATCCTGCTGCCTGTGCGACACCGTTCCAAACATCCTCTCTTCCCATCAGGCCATGTGCGAAAAACTTGGCATCGATACTGGCGCCTTCGACCGTGCCTTATGCCTCTATAATCTGCTATGCGAGACCAGGCGCTGTCCCGGCATCTCGTTTTTTCATTACCGAATGCGGCGGTCGACCGCTTCGGCCATGAGTATGTGGACGCATCTTGTGGGTAAGTACAGGGAGACGACAAAAAATGATGTGGAATTGATTGGAGACCATGTGTCGGCCCATGAGGCTGACGGCATCTATGAGGAGCCGGCTTGCATGGCCGTGATGTGGTGGAACCCGAAGGAGGCATTGATCAATGAATAGCATGAGTTTGGAAAACCGATGGTCGAATCGTTTCGATGCCCGTGAAGCCCTGTACACGGGCGAGTCCGGCTTGAACTACTGGGAGGCGCGTGCCGGAGATTTTTCCGAAATGCGGGTTTCCAAACAGTATGAATACGGAAAAAAGATCCTTGCTGTCCTGGAACCCCTGCTTCCCGCTAACGCCTGGGTTCTGGACATCGGCGCCGGACCCGGAAGCCTGCTCGTGCCTTTCGGACCAAAGGTCAAGCAGTTTACGGCAATAGAGCCGGCCGTCAACATGGTGGCCGAGCTGAGACGGAATGCGGAAAAGGCGGGCATTGAGAACTATGAGGTGCTTCAAGTTCCCTGGCAGGATGTAGACACGGACCGGTTCCGGAGTCGTTTCGACCTGGTGATGATTTCCATCACCCTGTGGATGTTCAGGGATATATGGCGGCAGATCCTGAGAATGGAACAGGTCTGCAAGGGCTATTGCTGCGTTATCACCGGCGCCGATCAGGACCCCGACGGCCACGGTCCCTCGTTGTGGAAGAAGATCACAGGAGACATTCCCAAACCGAGCTACACCGAATTTCCCTTCATCTTCAACCTGCTCTATGCCAATGGACGGCGTCCCGAGGTGCGGACCTTTTCCCATCGCGCCGAACGAAGTGTCGAAAGCCGAATCCGGCAGCAAAAATTGTTCTACGCAAAATACGTCAACCTGACGCCGTCTCACGAGGCGGCCATTGAGGATTTCGTGGAAAAAACAGCCACAAACGGCATGGTCCAGGAAACCTACACGTCCGCCGTTGTCTGGTGGAAGCCAGCGCTTTAGGGCGCGTCTGACTGAATGCCGGCTGTTTAACCTGCAGATCACAGCGGAAATTAATGTAAGGAGGTATACATGAGCTTGAAATGGACCCGACGATTTGGATTCTTTTTTCTGATGGTTGTCCTGGTCAGCGGAGGTCCCTGGGCCCGAACGGGCCGGGCGGCTGAAACGGTATTGCGGGTCGGCTCACCCTGGGGGCCGAAGACACTGGACGTGCATAAATCCGGTTATGCGTTTCTCCGACTCGGCATCACCGAAACCCTGGTGGGGGTGGACGAAAACGTCAAGCTCGTCCCCTCCCTGGCCCGGGGCTGGGACATGTCCGATGACCGTAAAACCTGGACATTCAATCTTCGCGAAGGCGTCCGGTTCCATGACGGAACGCCTTTTACGGCTCATGCGATGAAACGCTGCCTCGACCGATTGATGCAGAAAGGGTCCCTGCTCAAACCGGTACCCATTGAGCTTGTAGAAGCCACCGGCGACCATACGCTGATCATCAGGACCAGCGAGTCCTTCGCTCCCCTGGCGGCGTACCTGTCCATCGGCGATACGGCCGCACTGGCGCCTTCATCCTTCAGTCGAGACAACAACATAGTCAGACCGGTGGGTACCGGCCCCTTTATCTTTGAATCCTGGAAGGTGAAGGAAGAAATTGTGGCCCTGAAAAACTGCGATTATTGGGGAAAGGTGAAGCCAAAGGTGGACAAGGTGGTGTACCGGGGGGTGCCGGATGCCATAACGCGCATGGCCATGATCCGGGCAGGCGAGCTTGACATCGCCCAGATTCTGCCGCCGCATGCCGTCAAGACACTCGAGACCGATGCCGATATCCGTATTCAGACAAAGCCCATCGGGCGCTGCCGAATGGCCGGTTTCAATATGGCCAATGCTTTGTTCGCCGACGAGAAAGTGCGTCAGGCCGTCAATTACGCCATCAATCGGAATGATCTGGTCAAATACGTCCTCGATGGCGTGGGAGAGGCCGCCCGAACCCTCTATCCGCCCCTGGTTTTCTGGTCCAACAACGACCTTGCCGGCTATCCTTACAATCCGGAAAAAGCCGGGCGGCTTCTGGCCGACGCCGGATGGCGAGACACCGACAGAGACGGGATATTGGACAAGGATGGAAAGCCCTTTGTCTTCAAGCTGGTGACCTACCCCGAACGGGCGTCCCTTCCCCCCACCGCCGAAGTCATCCAGAGCCAGTTTAAAAAGGTGGGGTTGAAAGCCGAACTGACGGTAACCCAAGTGGACGGCGCCCATAAAATGCGAGACGACGGAGATTTCGGAATGTTTATCGTCGGGCGGGGGCTTCTTTTCGTACCGGATCCGGACTACAACCTGATGACGGATTACTTCCACGAAAACACCATAAAGAGTGGATGGGGAGCCTACCACTACCAAAATGCGCGCGTGGATGAGCTGCTGCTCAAGGGCAGAAAAGCGTTCGACCCCAATGAACGGAAGAAAATCTATGATGAGGTTCAGCGCATCATCGTGAACCAGGCGCCCATGGTTTACCTTAACTACTATGTCAACGTCGACGCTGTCCGGAGCCGTGTAAAGCACTACACCATGCACCCCAGTGAGCGATCCTTCCACCTGGAAACCGTTGAAATCGAGTAGGCCGATATCCCCGGGCACCTGAGTCGGGGGTGGCAGCACCGCCGCTGCAAGGCGTATGGACCAATTGGCGATGAGGAACTTTTCGGCCTTGGAGGAAATTGCAGAACGTTTTGATGTCGGAATTACAGGATGATCGGATATATTCTAAAACGAATTGCAGCGCTGATCCCCATTTTATTCGGAATCAGCGCCGTCAGTTTCCTGTTGTTTTACCTCTGTCCGGGTGATCCGGCCCAAATTGCGGTTTCAGCGCTCATGGGAACCGAAACACCGCCTGAAGAGGCCATTGAAGCGGTGCGGCTGGAAATGGGGCTTCACCTGCCGTTTCCCGCGCAGTACGCCTACTGGTTGAAACGGGTTGGGACCGGCGATCTGGGGTATTCGTATCAGACCGGCAGAAGCGTGATCCGGGAAATCAGCGCTGCCCTGCCGGCGTCAGCGTGGCTGGCGGGGGCGGCCATAACGCTCATGGGATTGATTGTCGTTCCGTTGGGCGTGATTTCGGCAGCACGTAAAAATACCATATGGGACAAGACAGCACTGTTGGGTTCTCTCATGGCGATCTCGACACCTGATTTTTTCATCGCCGTACTTTTCATCTTCTTTTTTTCCGTTTCACTAAAAGTTCTGCCCGTTGCCGGTTACGGCACCTGGGAGAATGTCGTGCTCCCGGCATCGGCCCTGGCCCTATCCAACGCCGCTATATCCATGCGGCTGATGCGCACCAGTATGCTGGCGGCGCTCGGTGAAAAATATATCGTAACCGCTCGATCCAAGGGCCTCTATGAGTTCACGGTGGTGGCGCGACACGCCTTGAAAAACGCTATGGTTCCGGTACTGACCTATGCCGGCGCCCAGTTCGGTTATCTTTTCGGCGGTGCGGTGGTGGTGGAAACGATTTTCATGTGGCCCGGACTGGGCCGGCTGCTGGTGGAATCGGTTAAGGCGCGCGATGTTTTCGTAGCTCAAGGGTGCGTGCTGACCATCGCCTTTCTGTACGTGCTCATCAATCTGGCCGTGGATGTTCTCTGCGCCGTTATCGATCATAGGATCCGCTATGCGCCGCATCACCGCAAGAACTAGGTTTTTGGGACTCCCCACGGGATTGTTTGCCGGTCTCTGGCTGATGATCCTGTTGGTCGCAGCCGGTGTGACGGCCCCGTGGATATCCCCTCATGACCCGGTGGAGCAGCATCTGGAAAAACGACTCTCGCCCCCTTGCCCGGAATTTCTTCTGGGAACGGATGCATTGGGGCGATGCGTTGCCAGCCGGCTCATATACGGCATCCGGCCGTCTGTGGGCATCTCTCTTTCCGTCACGGCTCTGGTGGCAGCGGTGGGTATGGCGGTGGGCATGTTGAGCGCTTACTATCGTGCATTGGATAATATTATGATGCGGGTCACCGACTGCTTCTTCGCCTTTCCGGCCATTGTGCTGGCACTGGTAATGATTGCCATACTGGGGCCTGGAATCAAGAGCCTCGTCATCGCCCTTGCCGTGCCCGGCTGGCCCAAGTATGCCCGGGTGGTCCGCAGTGTGGCCTTGAGCGTAAAGGAACGGGGATTTGTGGAAGCCACCCGGGCCATCGGCGGCAGGAATACCTATATCCTGTGCCGCTGCATGCTGCCCGCCGTGTGGGCCCCGGTCATGACCATCGCCACTGTCGGCATGGGCGGGAAGGTGATCCACATCGCCTCGCTGGGCTTTCTGGGGCTTGGCGTTCAACCCCCGACACCGGAGTGGGGAACGATCTTAAACCAGGGACTGCCGTTTCTGGGCATCGCGCCGCACATTTCCCTGTCGGCCGGGGCCTTCATCATGATTACGGTGCTGTCCTTCACACTGGTTGGAGAAGGCCTTCGAGAGGCAGCCGATGCCAAACACAACGCACCTGCAATGGAACAATTGCTCAAGGTGCAGATACCATGACACGGAATGTCCTCCTTCATATCGAATCACTGAGCGTCCGCTTTCCCACACCCGAAGGACCGGTTCGGGCCGCCGAAAGGGTAACCCTCACGCTTGAAAAAGGGGATTCCTGCTGTCTGGTGGGCGAATCCGGCTGCGGGAAAACCATGGTGGCCATGGCCGTTATGCGGCTTCTTCCGTCCAACGCCTTAATATCAGGGCGGATCCTGTTTAAAGGAAGAGATCTTCTGCCGTTGTCGGAAAGATCCATGCGCGCCGTACGCGGCCGAGACATTGCCATGATCTTCGAGCAGCCGACCGCCTACCTTAATCCGGTCTTCACGATCGGAGATCAAATTGCCGAGACCGTCCGCATTCGAGACGGCCTCTCCCGCCGCAACGCAAAGGCAAAAGCCATTGACCTGTTGCACAGAGCGGGGATTCCCTCACCGGATGATCGCTGCAGGCAGTATCCCCACCAGTTGTCGGGAGGGATGAACCAGCGGGTGATGATCGCCATGGTCCTGGCGCTGAAACCGGCGCTACTCATTGCCGATGAGCCGACGACCGCTCTGGACGCGACCGTTCAATGCCGGATCATCGACCTTTTGAAACGCACGGTGGCGGAACTGGGAACAACCTTTTTGCTCATCACCCATGATTATGAAACGGCCTCGGCCCTCTGCACCAATGCCGCCGTCATGTATGCCGGTCAAATTGTTGAGACCGGCAGTGTGAAAAGGGTATTTGCCGATCCCGGACATCCTTACACCCGTGCCATGGTCAATGCCTTGCGGGGAGATGTGCCGCGTCCCATTCCCGGCCGGGTCCCTTCACTGTGTCATCTGCCTTGCGGATGCCGGTTTCATCCCAGATGCAGCGAGGCCGACGTTCGTTGTCGCGTTGAAGCGCCGGCCATGGAGAATCGAATCAGATGTCACCTGAATTGACACCCTTGTTATCCGTAAAAAACCTGTCGCGGCATTTCACCAGCGGCCTGTTCCGCAAGGTCCGGGTCAAGGCCGTGGATGGCGTATCGTTCACCCTTCATAAGGGTGAAACCCTGGCGATTATGGGAGCGTCCGGCAGCGGCAAGACAACCTTGGGACGTCTTGTTGTGCGCTTGCTGGAGCCCACCACCGGTCAGGTTCATTTCAAGGGAAAGGACCTGGCCAAACTCAACGGAGACCTTCGCGGGCTCCGGCGTTCCATGCAGATCATTTTTCAGGACGCAGACGGCTCCCTCAATCCGTACATGCGGGTGAAACGCCTGCTGTTGGAACCCCGAAGCGTAAACGGCCTGAACACCTTGGACGATACGGATCTGCTTGAAGAACTTTTAAACATGGTAAACCTCACGCCCGACCTTCTGACTCGATACCCCCACGAATTATCCGGCGGTCAGCGGCAGCGTGTGGGAATCGCCAGGGCCATGTCCCTGAATCCGGAACTCATCGTTGCCGACGAACCGGCAGCTTCGCTGGATCCCTCGATTCAGGCCCAACTGATGGCCCTGATGCGTCGGATACAGAAAGACCGGGGGGTATCCTACCTTTTCATCTCCCATGACCTGCGGGCGGTCCGCATGATGGCCCATCGCCTGGCCGTCATGTACAGGGGCAGATTTGTGGAGTATGGGAATGCCCATCGCATCCTCAGCAACCCCGGGCATCCCTATACCCGGTCCCTTTTTGCAGCTTCACGGTTTCGACACGGGACTGAAGTGGCTGGTTTTGAAAAACTTTGGATTGAAGAAGAGAAATCGCGTCACCACTCTGCCGGCTGCATGTTCAGTCAGTGTTGCCCATATGCCGGGATAATTTGCCGTGATGCAACGCCCGGGGGGAAACGCATGGCGGAGGATCACCGGGTCTGGTGCCATGTCGTGTAAAAACGGGCGATCCTCTCTACATCTGCTAAGTCAGATGTCGGGAAAGTGAGAAGGGGAGAAGTTGAAAACTTACAAAACCCAAATTCTCACCTTATTTGTGATTCATGAAATAATTTCTTGACAGATCACCATATTTTCTTAATAAACATATGTAAGGTGCCATTACGGCTTAATAGGGAATCCCGTTGAAATCGGGAGCGGTCCCGCCGCTGTAACCCTGCCCTTTTCAATAAAAATAGAAAAGGGAACCCTTTTAGCGCCAACGCCACTGTTCTGAATAATCAGGATGGGAAGGCTGCTGAAAGGGCGGGGAAGTCAGAAGACCTGCCTTGACATATCGCCTGAATCTCTGCGAGCGCAACAGAGATCGGGGCAATTCCTTGTTAGGGTCAAGCAAGCTGGGTGCAGCCCTTCAAACCAAAAAAGTTTGAAGGGCTTTTTTTATGCCCCTTCATACCATGTAAACAGAATGCAACGACCTAAATCGAAATTAAAATTCGGATATCTTTCAGCCATATCGTTCGTTATTGTCGGATTTGTTCTATCTGTTGCTGTGCAATCACACGGAAAAGACATATTCGATCAATTGGGACGAACCGTCAAGCTGACACTCCCCCCCCAGCGTATTGTGTCGCTGGCGCCGAGTATTACGGAAATCATTTTCGCTTTGGGCCGGCAACATCTATTAAAAGGCGTGACTCGGTTCAGCGACCATCCTTGGGAAGCAAAAAAACTTCCCAAGGTGGGATCCTACGTGCATCTCGATCTGGAGAGAATCGTGGCATTGAAACCGGATATCTGTATTGCAATTAAGGATGGGAATCCAAAAGAGATCATCGGTCGGCTGGAATCTTTGGGGATTCCGGTTTATGTGATTAATCCTTTGAATGTAGTCGCTGTAATAAAAACCATCCAGGATATCGGCCGACTTCTGGGAGCCGGTGAAAAGGCGCATCATTTGGTTCAAAACATGCATTTACGCCTTGAACGGGTGAAATCGACCGTGTCCAAGGCGGCTTTCCGTCCACGCGTTTTTTTCCAAATCGGTATTTCACCGATTGTCTCTGTGGGAACAGACACCTTTATCCATGAACTCATCGTGCTTGTCGGCGGAAAGAATCTTGCAGAAGGCCCTGTCCCTTATCCGCGATTTAGCCGTGAACAAGTTCTCGGTCTTTCCCCGGAGGTTCTCATCATCACCTCCATGACGCGCAATGCAATATTTGAGAAAGTGAAAGCCGACTGGGGCCGGTGGAATAATATGCCCGCCGTTAAAAACGGACGCATCTTCATGGTGGATTCCAATCTTTTTGATCGGCCCACACCGCGTCTCATTGACGGCCTTGAGCTTCTGGTTAAACTGATTCATCCCGCTCTTCTGAGAGAAAGCCGATGAAAACACCCATGCCGTTTGTTTGGAAACGTCTATTGACCATTTCATGTCTATTGATTTGCCTTCTTCTTCCGGTCATGTTTTTAGGCCTTTGTGCGGGATCTTCCGGTACTCAATTCACGGCTGTCTATGACGCGCTTACCGGCAGCGGCAAAACGGATTCCATGCTCCATGATATTATTTGGCGCATTCGATTTCCCCGGGTAATGCTTGCGCTATTGGTCGGATCCACACTTTCCCTGGGCGGACTGGTTTTCCAAGCCCTGCTTCGGAATCCATTGGCAGAACCCTATATTCTGGGAATCTCCGGCGGATCGGCCATCGGGGCCATTATCGGTATTCTCGCGGGATTATCACGATTTCCCGGAGTAAGCCTTATCGCTTTTGCGGGAAGTATCTCGACGCTGCTGGTGATCCTCTTTGTAACTTCGGGTCAATCGATGGTCAAAAAGGATATATTGCTCTTGTCCGGGGTCATGGTGAATGCGTTTTGTTCCGCCGTGATTATGTTTCTTGTTTCGATCACTCAAGATACGCGTCTTCACAGTATCATTTTTTGGCTGATGGGAGATCTATCCATAGCGGAAACCGGGCAGGTGTGGATCCTGCTTTTGATGCTGTTTCCCTGCTTTATCCTGCTTTTTTTGCTTTCTCATCCCATGAATCTGCTTCTTTTGGGAAGAGAAATCGCACAAACAACAGGGATAAATATAATGGGTGTGACCATGGCGCTTTTGATTACCACTTCCTTTATGGTCAGCGCGACGGTAAGTTATTGCGGACTGATCGGATTTGTCGGTTTGGTTGTACCGCACTTTCTAAGGCTCCTCTTAGGGCCTGATCACCGGATTCTAGTTCCCGCATGCGTTCTGGGGGGAGGGGCTTATCTGGTCCTTTGCGATATGTTGGCAAGGGTTCTCCCCGAACAGGGAGAGATGCCGGTCGGTATTATCACCGCCATGGTGGGTGCACCTATTTTCATCTACCTGCTGAAGAGATCTAAAGCGTGATGGCAGCGATCGATATACATAATATCGTACATTCGTACGGACATCGGCCTGTATTGGAAGATATTTCCCTGTCTATCCCGATCGGATCATTCTTTATTATCATCGGACCGAACGGTTCCGGAAAAACGACCTTGATGAAGACAATTTCAAGAATTGAAACTCCTCAAAACGGTCGGATCAAAATCTTAGAACGCCCCATTCAGAGCTACACGCGCAAGCACCTGGCAAAAACCATATCTTGGGTCCCCCAAACGATTCCGATTGATTTTCCCTTTACCGTAATGGAGGTGATCTTGATGGGTCGAGCGCCTCACCAGGGAATCCTGGGCATAGAAAATCAGCATGATTTCAAGATCGTAAAGGATGCCATGAAATTTGTCGGTGTGGAGCATCTGGCAGAACGCAAAATGGATCAACTCAGTGGCGGGGAACGACAGCGGGTATACATCGCTAAAGCACTTTGCCAGGAGCCGAAAATTCTTTTACTGGATGAACCGACGGCTTCTCTGGATCTTGCCCATCAGGTTCGGATAATGGATTTGATGGAACGGCTGAAAACTGAAAAGGGGGTTACCATTGTCATGGTTTCACATGATGTCAACCTTGCAGCTTTGTACGCCGATCACCTCTTGCTTTTAAAGGACGGAAAGATCGTTAAAACAGGATCATCGGACCAGGTTCTTACCTGCCGGACCTTAGAGGATACGTATGGCTGTAAATTATTAATTGACAAAAACCCGCTGGGGGAACTTCCAAGGATCGGACTGGTGCCGGACAAATTCAAAGTCAATGAAAAGAAGGACGTAAAGCTATTTTAATTTTCGTATAGATTTTTAATAACATACTAGCGGTCCAGGTGCTCGTTTTGAGCTTAATAGGGAACCCCGTTAAAGTCGGGGGCGATCCCGTCGCTGTAACCTCGCTTCTTTTCTTCTAAAGGGAAGAAGAACTCTTCCGGCCACGATGTGCCACTGTCCTGAAAGATTCGGATGGGAAGGCCGCTTGGAAGGGCGAGGAAGTCAGAAGACCTGCCTGGACCAGTGTGCGGCATCAACTTCGCGGAAGGGAGTCTGCCGGCAGGATCTTGAGGATAAAAAGGGAATCCCCGGATCGATTCAATTCGGTCCGGGGATTTTTTTTGCCTGGACCGGAAAAATCTAAACCACTTTGTGAAGGAGGAGTGTATGAAAAAAAGATTGGTATTTGCTGTAATTGTCACGCTTTTTTCTTTAACAGGATGGGTCCAGGCCCAGGTGAAACCAAAGCAAGACGGTTCCGTCGCAACACTGGAAGCGGTGGTGGTAACCGCAAGCAGGGTGGAAGAAAAGAAAAAAGAGATCACTTCGAATGTAACCATTATCGACCCAGAAAAGATCGAGAATTCTTCGGCTAAAGATTTAGGGGATTTACTGGCTGAAGAAGGAATCGGCCACATCCAGAAATATCCCGGCACGCTCACTTCAATCGGCATCCGTGGCTTCAGGACCGAAGCCCATGGTAATGACCTGATGGGCCATGTCCTGATTTTGCTGAACGGACGAAGGGCTGGCACCGGGAATGCGGCCAAAATTATGACCAAAAATATTGAGAGAGTGGAAATAATAAGGGGGCCTGCCTCCGTTCAATACGGTTCAGCCGCTATGGGCGGGGTCGTAAACGTGATCACCAAACAGGGAAGGGATAAACCCAGTGCGTTTGTTGAGGGAATGTTAGGTAGCTTCGACCATAAAGAAGGGAGTGTCGGTTTTTCAGGAAAATTCAAAGGATTTGATTTCTCCGGCAGTTTCACCACAGATTCGATGGGTGACTATGACACCGGCAATGGAGAAAAATTTCACAATACAGGCTATAATGGTAGACAAAACGCCAGTTTGAATATCGGGTATGCGTTTTTACCTGAGAATCGCATCGGTATCATCTACAATTATTTTAATGCCGATAAGGTCGGCACCCCAAACTACATCAGTCAAAACGATCTTGACGATTACAAGGATACAAGCAAAAAATCCGTTGATTTTATTTATGAAGGTAGCGCCAATAACGGCCTGTTTTCCTGGAAAGCCAGGTATTTCGACGGAAATGACGAGAATAAATGGACCGATCCAACCGCAAGCAACCCTGATTTCTGGGACGATGCTATTCCAAACAAGGTAGCGGTAGATCATAAGGGCGCCCAGGCACAAGTGTCTTATGATCAGGAATATCTATTGGCTACCGCAGGTTTAGATTGGGTGAACTACATAACCGAAGACGATACATATAGTCCGAAGAAAACTGAGTACAACAACCCCGCTTTTTTTGTCCTGGCCAAGGCAAGGCTTTCGGATCAGAGGTTTATCGTCTCAGCGGGTGTGAGATATGACGATTATACCGTCGATATGAAAGATGAGGGAGGAAAAGAGACAGATGATCACATATCTCCCCGTTTAGGCGCGGCCTATCTCCTCACGGACTATCTGAAACTGAGAGCCAACTATGGAAATGCATTTAAGATGCCTTCCGCCCGGCAACTGGCCGGGAATTATCCCGGCTGGTCCGGTAATTACGTGGGCAACCCCGATCTAAAACCGGAGACAAGCAACACCTATGAGGGGGGGCTTGATTTCTCTTATGCGTCTTTTAATACTTGCCTTACCTATTTTTATACGGATTTCAAGGATAAGATCCAGACGACTTCCACACCAACCGGAGATACGACATGGGAAAACCTTGGGAAAGCTGAAATATCAGGCTTTGAAGGTGAGTTTTCCTATGACATCGGGGCATATTTTACATGGGATTTTGAGTTGAGGCCCTATGTAAGTTTTGTTTATCTGACAAGGTATAAAGATAAGGAAACAGGCGAAGATCTCAAATACACCTCTGATGCGAATGTGTCTTTCGGGATTACTTTCTCCGGTTTTAACGGCCTTTCCTCCAATTTAAGCGTTGCCTATACCGGTAAACAGAATGTGGACGACTGGGAAAGCGGGGCATGGCCGGCGCCTGTCATACAAAAAGGAAGCTTTTCGGTTGCCAATTTCACAATCGCCAAAAAGATACTCGATTTTAATAAATATGGATCCATGACTTTAAGGGGGGAGATTCAAAACCTCTTTGACAAAAATTATGAGTACGTCAAAGGCTTTCCCATGCCGGGAAGGAGTTTCTTCCTGGGCCTGAGATATTCATTTTGAGTCGCATCTCTGAAATTTCATTTGTGAGGGTAACATGAAAGGTTATATTCAAGTTTATACAGGCAATGGCAAAGGTAAAACCACAGCGGCTATGGGTCTTGCCCTGCGTGCTGCCGGCAGTGGCCTTAAGGTCTATATTGCCACATACTTTAAACTCTTTTCCGTTGAGGACTTGCTGGATTTCATGGGGGAAAAGCCAAAAGGGGTCGAACTGGTTATCACCGGCAGAATGGCAGATCCCAAGGTTATTGATAAGGCTGATCTGGTAACGGAGATGAAAGAAGTGAAACATTATTATCAGAAAGGCATCACGGCAAGGGACGGAATTGAAAAATGATACAAGAAAAGGGAAAACCATGAAATTGAAAAAAATAAATAATGTTTTAATCTTATCAGCCTTTATCTTATTTACCGTCCTTTTAAGTTCTGTGCCGGCGTTTTCCTACCTGGTGGAATTTACCGATGCCCGGGGACACAAAATTATCATTGAAGAAAGACCCTCTCAGGTCGTATCCCTGGTGCCGTCCATCACTGAAATTATCTTCAGGATCGGGGCGGGGGATGCGGTCAGGGCTGTCACCTACCACGACACATACCCTCCGGAGGCAGCCACCAGAGAAATTATCGGAGGCTTTTTTTCACCATCCCTCAAAATCATTGAAGCGATGCAGCCGGATGTTATTTTTTATTCTCGTTTCCACAAACAGGTAAAGGATAAATTCGGCCGCGGAAAATGTCAGCTTATCAACCTTGAAACGGATTCCATCGCTGACAGTTACAAGAATATACTTTTGTTAGGGAAGATTTTTAAAAAACAAAACGAGGCGGCTGGAATTGTTCATGAAATAGAAATGCAGCTTCAAATCATTACCGAGAAAGTGGCCAAGATACCCCAACAAAAAAGAAAAAGGGTTGTTCGCCTCATGGGTCGTAATCCAATAATGGCGCCAGGAGATGATTCCTTCCAGAATGAAATGATCAGGGCCGCAGGCGGTATTCCGCCTGAGCTTGGGAAAAAGGGAAATATCGTGGCCATTACCAAAGAAGAGTGGATGAGGTTTAACCCTCAGGTTATCTATGGCTGTGGCGGTGACAGGGAAACAGCTAAAAAGTCTTTAAATCGTCCGGGATGGAAAGATGTAGATGCTGTAAAAAATGATAACATATTTTATTTCCCTTGTGACCTTACGTGCAGGGCATCCACTCATACCGGCGACTTTATTTCCTGGCTATCATCCGGAATCTATGCGGATGCGTTTTCAAAAAAAGAACACCGGATCCTTGAGGAAAAGATATCTAAGTCACGCAAAATCGAGCTTGATCTTAATTACATAAAAGATGCACGCATTTCATATAGCACTATCCAGGATTTCCCCAACAAGACCCTGATAATTGATTTTAAGGAACCTTTATCTGTTGTCTCAACCCTTGAAGGCGCGCGCGAAGGGATAGAATCAGTGGTTAACCATTACTCTCCGCCGCCCTGCTGGGGGATCGGTCATAAATCCGGCCTGAGTGGTGTAAGGAAACGGGTATACCAAGTTATCGGTAAATCAGAAAAAAGTACCAGTTTTCTCTTTACCGGCGCGGATATGGACAACCTGACCATCAATCGGAAAAAGTTTAGGGCCATGGAGGTCTATGCCCTGGTGACAGCCGGGGTAAAGTCAAATGCGGTGAGGATATCAAAGGATGAAGGAAGATTCTATGAGCCCGGAACCATCAATATTATCATTTTGCCAAACATGGAACTTACATCGAGGGCCATGACAAGGGCTATTATCAGTGCTACAGAAGCCAAAACCGCTGCTGTCATGGATATGGATATAAGAAGCAGCTATACCCCCCTGATCAATCAGGCCACCGGCACAGGAACCGACAATATCATCGTGGTCCAGGGAAAAGGCGCCCGGATTGACAATGCTGGCGGCCATTCAAAGATGGGGGAACTGATTGCCAGAGCAGTTTACGATGGTGTTCAAAAAGCGGTTTATAAACAAAACGGGCTTGTCGACAGGCGAAATGTCTTTCAACGTCTGAAGGATAGAAAGATCAGCCTGTTCGGGCTGGCATCCAGGGTTGAGTGTGACTGTAATTTGAAAAAACTCGATTTTGTAAGTGCCGTCGAGGAAATACTGCTTGATCAACGTTATGCCGGTTTTGTTGAGGCTTCTTTTGCCATCAGCGATAATTATGAAAGGAGACTGATTGCGGATCTAAGAGCCTATGAACTCTGGTGCAAAAGCGTGGCCGAGGAAATAGCGGGAAAGGAGATTTCCGTTCTGAAGGACCGGATCGCTATCAACACCCTTCCGCCGGTGATGAAACTGGCACTTAACGGAATCATAAACGGCGTATACCATAGAATGAAATGAACCGTTTCATCAGTTATTGCCCTCTTTCAGTGTTACGGAAGTTTTTTTTGGAATAGATAAGTATCCCAATAGACAAGGAGTGTAATGGTATGCTTGAAATTTTTTTGCACGGAGGACCGGTCATGTATCCGCTGCTGGCCTGTTCCATGATATCATTAACGGTGGTCATCGAGCGTTTTCTCTTTTGGCTCAAGGTGGATATGCAGCGGAACCGGTCACTTGTGGATAAAGTGCTTGAATTGAGTCGCCTCGGTGACTGGGAGGCCGTACGGATATGCACACAGGGTTCAAAAGACTATATTATCAGAATCCTTATCACCGGCATTCTGCATCGAGAATTTTCAATGGCCAAGGCTATGGAATCGGCTGCATCGGATGTGGTGCGGCGGATGCGAAAATCTATGGGCATCCTGGACACGATGATTACGGTGGCGCCCCTTTTAGGTATTTTTGGCACCGTCATCGGAATCATCGTATCTTTTGAAGCCCTGGGCTCCATCGGTATCGAACAGCCCCGTGCCGTTACGGCAGGAATCGCCCAGGCCCTGATTACCACGGCGGCCGGGCTGGGGATCGCGATCCTGTCCGTGTTTCCATACAACTACTTCAATTCACGGATTGAAAATGCCGCGCTGGCCATTGAAAAATATGCCACGAGCCTTGAGATCGTTTATGAAAAACTAACCCAGGAACCGGGCACGGACATGGATCGTCGCATATGAAAATAGATATAGAGCGAAGCCGAAAACCCCGGATTGAAATGCTCCCCCTGATCGACATCGTTTTTTTGCTGCTGGTTTTTTTCATTTACGCCATGCTGTCCATGGCGGTCCATCGGGGAATGCCGGTAAATCTGCCCGTATCCACCGCCGCAGAAGCCGACAAACAATTGGTGGTTTCCGTAACGGTTAAGGCAGACGGGACGATCTTTGTGGATAAAGAGCCGGTCCCGTTAAATCGCCTGGCTGATAGGCTCAAAGGCATTTCAAGGAGTGGGCAGCAAACCGGGATCCAGCTGTTTGCCGACCGGGCGCTTTCGTATCAACGTTTATTTCATGTCCTGGATCAGATCCGGGAAGCCGGACTCAGCAGGATATCCTTTCAGGCTGAACGGGAATCATCCCCATGAAACGAATTCTGTTTGCCGCCGTTGTTGCCGCAGCTTTTCACGGTTTGCTGCTGATGCAGAAGATTCATCGGACATCCCAAACTCCGCCGGTGGTTCGTCAAAGGACCGTTCAGATCACTTTGGCTGCGGCGACACCCGCACCGCACGCTAAAAAAGAAAAGAAAAAGGGAAAAAGATTCACCGCACCGGACCCGGTTCACACGGCAGAAAAAACAATGCCCGCAAAGAGAGCAAAAAGGGTCGACCCGAATCGAAAGATCACCCGAAAAAGGATCATAAAACGGATATCGCGTCCGATTTCAAAAACGCCGGTTAGAAAACCGTTCAAAGCTGAGGTCAAAAAAACCGCGCTTATAAAACCCCAACCGCCGGGGCTTCCAGTTACCGATCCTGAAGATGATGCCGAATATTCGGAAACCTCTGAGCGATCAGAACCACCCATCCCAGCAAAACCGCAGCCGGAGAGAACGAGCCGACCGGTTGCTCAGAAAATGCCGGGGAGTGTTGCGGAATCGACGGACGGGGTCAAACCTATCACCAAAAACGCCCCGCCAAAGCAATCGACAATAACAGAAGCTGTCCCGGCTTATCGAAAGAACTCTCCTCCAAGATACCCGAGGATGGCTCGGCGGAGAGGCTGCGAAGGCACGGTTCTGATAAAAGTTCTGGTGACCCGGAACGGAAAGGTTAAGGAAGCAAAGATGGGTCAATCCAGCGGGTATGGCGTCTTGGACCGATCAGCGCTCAACGCGGTAAAAGGCTGGTTGTTTGTGCCGGGGATGAGGGGAGACCAGACAGTTGAAATGTGGGTTACCGTACCGATTCGGTTTGCCCTGAAGTAAGCATGTGGTTTATACATCCGGAAACCCAATTATAAAATCATCCCAAACAAAAGATATTAAGAAAAGCAGAATTGGTACAAATTTGGTATCTACGCACGCCTGTTGCTCCAGCAGGCACGCTTTCAGGCAAATTTATCGCTTTATAACCCTCTGTAATTATACACCTATTTGGTCGAGGCGATCCGCCTAAGGCGGACGACTTCCTGCTCCCAAAGCAAGTGCGTCGGCTTATCCAATATGCGCTAACACCCTTAAATATTTGAAATTTAATGAATTTCATAATATCAGCAATTTCGTCTAACGGGCTACCATTTCGGGTCATAACGTATAGTGGATCGTCTAGTGGTGTCGGGGAATTTTGGCCTTATCATGCCCAATATTGTTTGATGAACCTAGTGCCTATTTAACATAGGCAATAAGCAGGCAAAAAAGGGGTATTGTAATTTAGGTCAATCTTCCGATATTTTAATATATTTATTGAGAGATATTGTTGCCGGTACCAATAGCGGCTAACCTTCGGTTGATTCTGCTTGAATGAGGATTTCAAATGGCCTGCAATGCCAAGGTCCTTGTCGTCGATGACGAACACTATATGGCCGAAAGCCTAAAAACCCTTCTTACCCATCAAGGCTATCGTGTTGCAACCGCCGCAAGCGGGGATGAGGCAAAGAAGATGCTTGATAAAGAGCGGTTTGACCTCGTTCTTTTGGATGCTTCGTTGTCTGACATGAATGGTCAAGAAGTGATGGACTATGTCAAAGCCCGTGCTCCTGAGACCGTCGTGATCTTTTTGACAGGATATGCCAGCGTCGACGCGGCTGTAAAAGCCTTGAAAAGCGGCGCCTATGATTACCTTAGAAAACCCTTTGAGTGTGATGAACTCTATCAAACAATCCGAAATGCCCTCAATCAAAGGGAATTAAAAGAGGATAGGGACTTAATCCACACCCAACTGACGATCTCAGAAGACCGGTATCAATTCCTGATCCAAAATTCCCCCGATATTATCTATATGCTCGATGAACAGGGATGCTTTAAGTTTATCAACAAAGCGGTCGAGCCCCTGCTCGGATTCAAACCCGACGAAATTATTGGAAAACCTTACACTGAAATCATATATGGAGAAGATGTTGAAAATGCCAAATGTTTTTTCAATGAACGGAGGACAGGCGACCGGGCTAATACCGGAGTCGAGCTCAGGCTCAAAACCAAGAACAGCGCCAGTGCCTTCCGTCATTATGAAATCAAGCACATCATCGTCGAATTAAAGGCCTCGGGCTTCTACGATCGACCTAAAAAAAAGGAAAACAAAGAATTTCTCGGTACTCACGGGGTTGCGCGAGATATCAACCATAGGAAGCGGCTGGAAGAACAGCTCCTCCAGGATCAGCGGATGAAGGCCATTGGCACCTTGGCCGGAGGCATCGCCCATGATTCCAACAATCTCTTGATGGGGATTCAGGGAAACATTTCTCTGATTCTTTCAAACATTGATACATCATTTCCGTTTATAGACCACCTTATGGGGATAGAGGAATTCGTCAAAAGTGCGGCGGACCTTACCCAGCAGCTTTTAGGTTTCGCCAGAGGCGGTAAATACGAGGTCAAACCAACAGATATCAATGAAATCATAGAAAAGAGCCTGGAAATGTTTTCGCGAACGAAAAAGGAGTTAATCATTCAGACAGAGTACCAGAATATTATCTGGTCGGTTGAAGTCGACCGGGGGCAGATGGAGCAGGTTCTTTTGAATCTCTATGTCAATGCCTGGCAATCCATGCCGGGTGGAGGACATTTATGTCTGAAAACAGAAAACATTACTATCAATAAGGAATTTTTAAAGCCGTATGGTCTTGAAGATGGAAGATTTGTCAAAATATCGGTTGCCGACAATGGGGCCGGTATGGATAAATCAACGCAGGAACGGATATTTGATCCCTTTTTTACGACAAAAGAGTTGGGCCGGGGAACGGGTTTAGGGCTCGCCTCTGTTTATGGAATCATCAAGAACCATGGCGGAACCATCACAGTTGAAAGCGTTAAAGGTCAAGGAACGACCTTTGATATTTTTCTACCCGCTTCCGAAAAAAGAATAGAGAATGAAAAGATGAAATCTGAAACTTTATCCACAGGGTCCGGAGCGATACTTCTGATTGACGATGAAGGGATAATTCTTGATGTCGGCAAAGATATGCTAGAGCTATTAGGCTATCAGGTCTATATTTCCCAAAAGGGGGCAGAGGCGATTTCCATTTTCGAAAAGCATAAAGGTAATATCGACTTAATTCTACTGGACATGATCATGCCGGGAATGGGTGGTGGAGAGGTCTATGACCGGCTAAAAAGAATCGACCCTGAAGTAAAAGTCTTGCTTTCAAGCGGGTACAGCATTGATGGGGAAGCAACTGAAATATTAAACCGGGGCTGTCAGGGGTTTATCCAGAAGCCGTTTAACATTGAGAAGTTGTCTCAAAAGGTTAAGAACATTTTAGATAAAAGTATATAGACTGAAAACCCTTTAAAATCATAGGGGCAAAGAAGATCATTTGCGGAAAAAGAACCGAACCCGGATCGAATTCTCTGTATCCGATACCGGGATACAAACGAATACTATTTTTTTCTTGACGAAAACCTTCATACTCCATATAAATCACACGAACCGTTCAGGCATGAAGCCTGCCGTACAAACCCGGACCGAATTTAAAACCAAATAAACCACGAGGGTTTATGTCTTGTCAGGAGACGAACCTTACGTGGTTTTTTTTGCCAAGATTCAGGGTACTGACCGTTCAGGCGCTCTTTTTCGCAGACGGTGGCCTCCTGGCGTTGGGGTGCAACATTTTCAATCTTGGGCTTTTCCCCTGTTTCATTGCCTATCCGCTTATCTATCGGAAGATCATCGGCAAGAATCCCACTCAGGGGCGGATTCTGACCGGCGCCGTCATCGCCGGAATTTTTAGTTTGCAGTTGGGCGCTTTTTGTGTGGTGCTGCAAACGCTGTTTTCAGGTATATCGGAATTGCCCTTCGGAACTTTTCTGATTTTAATGCAATCCATTCACCTGGCCATCGGTATAGCGGAAGGGCTGGTCACCGCTGCCGTGGTGGTTTTTGTCTGGAAAGCCCGACCGGAAGTTTTAAGCGCTGCAGGCCGGTCTGCGCCCATCGGTGAAATAAACATCAGCAAGGTCCTTATCGGGTTGCTGGCGGCCACCGTGGTCATTGGGGGAGCGTTGAGCTGGTTTGCTTCAAGCCGGCCGGACGGTCTGGAATGGGCCATGTTTAAAACAGCAGGCACCGAAGCGCTGGAAACCCCCGAGCACGGCGCGCACACTCTTCTGGTGGGAATTCAGGAGAAAACAGCCTTTTTACCGGATTATGGATTCAAAACCGGTGAAACCAAACTTGAAGCGGGTGTGCATCCGTCTTGGCCAGCCGTTGATGCGGGGACTTCCGTATCCGGGTTGGTGGGTGGCGCCTTGACACTTCTGGTGGCCTTCTTAATCGGATTGGCGCTTAATCGCCGACGCAAGGCCAGGGTTTGAACATCTTACGGATATCACGAGATCATAAAGAGAACAAAACCCTTGGGCAGCGTCGATAATCGCCGTTGCCCATGAGTCTTATATCCATGGCCAAAATCGACAAGCAATTTTTCGATATCGGGTATATGGATACCCTGGCCACAGGCGACAGCCCGTTGCATCGTCTGGACCCAAGAGCCAAATTGATCACCACCCTGGTATTTATCGTGGCGGTGGTCTCCTTTGACAAATACGCGCTTTCGGCCTTGATCCCGTTTTTCATTTACCCCGTGGTTCAGATTTCCACCGGCGGTTTGCCTGCCGGATATTTGTTAAAAAAAGTCTTACTGGTTTCTCCGTTTGCTGTCTTGATCGGCATATTCAATCCCCTGATGGACCGGGAAATTCTTTTTTACATGGGAACGATCAGTATTTCCGGCGGCTGGGTCTCCTTTCTTTCCATTCTTTTGCGATTTATTCTGACAGTGGCCGCCGCTTTGGTATTAATCGCCCTGACCGGCTTCAACGCCGTTTGCATGGCCCTGGCAAAGCTCGGGGTGCCGAATCCGTTTGTCGTTCAGCTCATGTTCCTATATCGATACCTTTTTGTCTTGACCGACGAAGCGACCCGTATGGTTCGGGCATGGTCACTGAGGTCCCTTAGTTCCAGGCCGATGGGTTTTAGAACTTTCGGTTCTCTGGCGGGCCATCTGCTGCTTCGCACACTGGACCGTGCGCAACGCATCCATCTGGCCATGTGCTGCCGGGGGTTTGACGGTCGTATTCGCATCATTAGATCGATGGAAATCGGTTACAAAGAAGCTGGATACGTTGTCGGATGGTCCGCTTTATTTATCCTTTTAAGATATTACAATATTCCCATGAAGTTAGGCACACTGGTGAAGGGATTTTTTTAGATGAGTCACCACATTATTCAAGCCACCGATTTGCATTACGCCTATCCGGACGGTACGGTCGGATTAAACGGCGTATCCTTTCGTATCACCCATGGGGAGTCCGTGGCGTTGGTCGGTGCAAACGGCGCCGGAAAGTCCACCCTGCTGCTTCACCTCAACGGCTATCTATCCGCTACCCATGGGGAGGTGCGGATCGGTGACCACCCTGTGACTGCAAAAAATCTAAAAACCGTGCGGCGCTCGGTGGGCATGGTGTTTCAGGACCCGGACGATCAGTTGTTCATGCCGACGGTTTTTGACGACGTGGCATTCGGGCCACTGAATCTTGGGCTGCCAGAAACCGAGGTGGAACATAAAGTCATTCAGGCGCTTGAAACCGTTGGCGTATCGCATTTAAAAAAACGCCCGCCTTACAAGCTCTCCGGAGGAGAAAAGCGCGCTGTAGCCATCGCAACGGTGCTGGCCATGTCTCCGGACATTTTGGCGATGGATGAACCCACCTCCAGCCTGGACCCCATGTCCCGCCGCCGATTGATCGATTTGTTAAAAACCTTCCAACACACAAATATTATCGCCACCCATGACCTGGACATGGCCCTGGATCTTTGTGAACGGACCCTTGTTCTCCACCAGGGCCGGATTGCGGCCGACGGCCCGACGCTGACGCTTTTTCAGGACGAAAACCTACTTACCAGAAGCCACCTCGAAAAACCGCTGAAAATACAGGGATGTCCGCTATGCGGCCCAAAGAGGAAAAAAACCCGTCCCGCTCCGATTCGGAAGCCGATAACGGCAAACGGATGAAAATGGGTTAGGCAATTTTTAGCACGCTTATCGACAAAGAAACGGAGATCCGGGCCTTTTTCAGAACAAACCCGAATCTCCAGATCACGACTCCGTATTCAAGCTAAAATCCGTTGTCCGCCATGGCCTCCTTAAGATGCCGAACATATAAGTCGGCCCAGCCATCCAGTTCTCCAAGGCCCCGCAAAACCGGCAGGACCTCAATGCCGGCCTTTTCAAACATGTTTTTCCATGAATCCGGTTCATCCCCGGCCATATCGTTGGCAGCATGATCCCCCGCAACCACCATCAGGGGAAGCAAAGTGACCCGTTTTACGTTGGCGTTCCGGAGACCGTTCAATATGCGTTTCGGTCCAGGAAAGCCTTCGACGGTACCGACAAAAATGGGCAGGTCCGGGTTTGCGTCGCGCAACACGGCTTCAAACTCCACATAAGCACTGGTTGAGAATATTTCATTTCCATGCCCCATGTAAACGAGGGCCGATTTATTGTTTCGAGCCAGCACAGTATCATTCTTGACGATCTCGGCCGCCGCTATAATATCTGCCCAGTATGGACGTACATCCCCGGACACTCCTAAAGCCGGGCGCCCAAGAATGATTTTTTTAAACGGCTTATCACGATTCCTTAAAGTCTTGATCGCATCGAGTGCTTCAATTTCAGACTTTAGGTTCTGATATTCCTCGCCGGCAAATATATGCGTCGACTGCACTGCGATATGCAGATAGCCCGCGTCCTGTAAGTTTGCAATGGTCGCCAACGGGTTACGAACCGTATAAATAAATTCAGGGACTTCGGGATGGACAGTCCGCCATTTGGGGTCTTTTGCCCTGCGAGCCCACTTGGCCCGGATAATTTCCGAGGTAAAGGCCATTTTTACGGGTATACCGGGAAAGGCGTGCCCCATTTTCTCCTTGAGATTCAATAAGGATTGCAGGGCTTTTGGATATGTCGTGCCGAATACGGCCAGCACAATGGCTTTTTTATCCGGTTTCTGCTTCCCCATCGAGGAAGTCGCAGTCGTCGACATGGATATCATCATTACCAGAGTCAAAGTAAAAACAATCAATCGTTTCATGGAATTTCCTTTCTTAAAAACTAGGAACCTTTTTGTGAAAAATGTTTCCAATAAACATACGCATTGAATGGGCCGATTAACCGCACAGGCGCAATTCCCTATCCGTTAATATAATCGCTCCCGAATCGGTTATTTCAGCAATCTTGCATATGATTCGGTGCATGCCCCGGGCGGTCAGTGTCCACCAGGCGTCATGGATGTCGAAATGCCCGCTGGTTTGGGTTACGATCTCAACCCTATCCGCCCAGGCAGGTATCTGTCCTTTAAGAGTGGCATCATCAATGCTATTTCCGACAACGTAAAGAATCAAACCTGTTTTCACTATTTCACCTCCTTTCCTTGTGGTTTGGAGGCCCCGCCGTCTATTGGTGTCATAACCAAATAAAAAAGCCCTTCAGACAAACCATGTCTGAAGGGCTGCACCCAGCTTTCTTGACCCTTTGATTATGTCACCATGCCACACTATCTCCGCGTAGAGGCATAGTTATCATTTAAAAGGCAGGTCTTCTGACTCTCGGATCTTCCTAATTTCTGCACCTTCCCACAGGGGTTTTCCCTTGTAGTGGTTATTGCAGATTTCGTACCCGATTACAGCGGCGGGACCGCTCCCGGTTTTCACGGGATTCCCTATTAAGCTTTAATAGCACCTTATAAAGCATCAATAAGAAATATCATGAGGTATGTCAAGAAAATAAACCGTGCCTCAAAATAGTGATCTTGTCATTGACAGAGTCGAGTTTAATTTGATAAATAATTTTAATATTTGATATCTGCAGGTATCGTTGCCCGACAAAAGAAATCTATAAATCCAAGCCACGAAGGTTACAGGCATCCATGAAGGAGGCCTTTCACCGTAGTTTTCATTAAAACATGATAAAATGAGAATCGATGAAAAAGCGTATCTGTGTCATTGATGGTCAGGGGGGCGGTATTGGGGCCTCGCTGATAAGACATCTTAAAGAAGCCTACGGCGAATCAATCGAATTGGTGGCTCTGGGGACAAATGCAATTGCATCCTCCCAAATGTTGAAGGCAGGTGCCAATCGAGGGGCATCGGGCGAAAATGCAATTGTTCGAACGGTTCTTGAGGTCGATCTTATTATCGGGCCGATTTCAATTACCTGGGCAAATTCGATGCTGGGTGAGGTTACCCCCCGCATGGCCGAAGCAATCACTTCGAGTTCAGCCACAAAAATAATTTTGCCGCTGACGCAGGAAAATATCGTATTGGTGGGGGTGCCTGCTGAGCCATTGCCGCATCTGATCAAAACCATAATCGAAGAAGAAATTAAGGAGTTTTTTGCTGATGTGTGAAGCCAATGCATATTTATACAAAGACGGAAAAGAGGTTTTGTTCATGAAGTCAGTGGATCTGATTGATCCTCAGGAAGGTGGGAACTTCTTATTAAAGAGCATTTTCGGTGAACAGAAAATAATTCATGGAACAATCAAGATGATGGAGTTGGTAAATCACAAGGTTTTATTCGAAGAATAATCGGAACGCTTTCATTGTAAACATCATTGGTTACAATTATACACGGTCTGACTTTCCCGGTTTTTGAACCCTGGATTGGTGAAGGACCTCTCTTTATGTACTTGATGCCATTCCCCTGGGCGCCGCCGTTTAGTGCATGCAGAATAAACTCGGGATTGTTCTGCATCCTTACAATGGGTGTCACATCGTGGAGATTCGCAGCCCGGATAATGTTTTCAAGATCCCGCCCGTTGAACAGATCATGCTCACAGTCGATGATCGCAAAATCAAACCCGAGGAGACCCGCCAACTCGACAATGTTCGGATCATTAACGCCCACCGTCACGCCGGAAACAACTTCTCCTGCTTTAATCTTGGCTTTTGTTCTATTATGCCTGACCATCTTTCCCCTCCTGAAATCCGAAATACGATTGAGTGACGGGGGTATTTACCCCCCGTCTATAATATTCCAAATGGGTAGGGAGGAACCCCTTATTCTCTAATACCACAAAAATCATGGGGTTTGAAACCTGATGAAACCGCTCAGATTTCTAACCGATCTCCAGAACGATCATGGTGACGTCGTCGTGCACGCGTGTTGTTGGATTAGTATTCTTTTTAGGTCAGTTATTCAGCATATGTCTGCAAATCATCTCCCGTGATATTCGACATTTTACGTCCTATCCTCTGCCGGCTCGTTGCGCATCGGTCTTTAGGTGATTAAGGAAAAACCGCTAATGGCGTTGATCACCGGTTTCAACATATCGTAAGGATCCTTACCTTCTTTCAGGCCGCCAAGGTAATAGACCCACCCGCCTGATCCGGCAGCAATCCGCTCGATGTAGTTTCTGCCGAGTTCGTCCCAGTTGTACGCGACAATGAAATGCTCGATATCAAGGCCGTAGAGAATAGCCGCCGCCTCGGGAGTGACATAGGAGCCCAATGTCGAAACCACCACCGGTTTGTCCTGGTCCTGGAGCAGGTTGTAGAAGGCAAAATAATCAAAGATGCCCTCCACAAGAATGATCGTCCGGTATTGCCGTATATACCGCCCAGCCTTTTCAATACCGCAAAGCCACCCTCTATCGGAAAGGGGAACTTCTCTGGTCAGTTGTTTGAGCCAGCGAACGCCCCTATCGCCTGGATGTCTGCCGACCAATCCAGTCGTGAGGAGATCTGAATCATAAATAGGAAACACTATCCGTCCGGCTAAAGAATCACCGTAATTTCTTGAAAACGGATATTTGCGTCTGAAATCGATCTGTCGGATATAATATCCATATCCCTTGACGCTGTTATCGTTTAACAATCCGGCCAGGCCTGCATCCGTGAAGGCATTGAAGGTCTCACTGTCCTTTTCAAAGCATGGTAGGAAGCCGTCTATTAGCGCCCTGCCTTGGTACCCTCCATCACTGTAAGGCGGTGCGTAGCCGATGTTAAACTTTTTTATGGTGTCTTTTCCAACGCCGCGGCGGGCAAGATAATCCCAAATGTGCTTGAATCGGTTTTCATTCGACAGCAAAAGGTCATTGTAGGTAGGTGTTCAGGGGGTTGGATAAGTAAAGCTTTTAGATCCAACCCAAATCAGGTTGCTGTTCTTTGAAATAACAAGTGATCAGGTCTACGAGTATTGGAAAAGAGGGCATGGAACGTATTCGGCAG
>Ga0233431_1001374_pt1 | contig 42603 bp, 52 predicted proteins | sample SI_118_April2016_FD_179867 | JGI IMG/M metagenome (GOLD analysis project Ga0233431, IMG submission 179867) | Seawater microbial communities from Saanich Inlet, British Columbia, Canada - SI_118_April2016_200_MG | ecosystem: Environmental > Aquatic > Marine > Inlet | place: Canada: British... | reverse complement strand
CCAGACGGAACTTGACCGCGCCGGAGTAGCGATTGCGTTTCTGGGGCATTTTTTACCTCCGTGGGTTGGGTAGAAAGATACGAAATTTCCACCTTAGCACGTGGTCCGATTATTGGGGTCAAGTATAGACTTGGTGATCGTCAGGACGTGATCCAGGTCCATTTCACCGACCACGTCGAATTCGTATTCGACTCCCTCCCGTTGCACTGCCTGCAGGCCCACCTTGCGGATTAAGGTGCGGCCTTTTTCGTCTTTGTCCTGGATGTTTTCCATCTTGGATCGCAAGGTGGCGATGAGGTGGCAGTCGGTGCCCAGGATCGCATCCAGGAGCCGGTGGTGCAACGGGGTCACGTCCCTCCAGGCGGCGAAGGTGTTGCTCGATTTCATCTTCCGGGCGGCTTCATCCACCAGTTCCAGAGCACCGCCTTTTCCTGCCCAGGCGTGGGAGAGGGAATCGATGATGAGGACGCCGTAGTCGCCTTCATCGGCGGCGTAGATGGCGTCGATGTAGTGCTCCGGGTGAAAGGAGTCGAGTTCCAGGACGTCGAAATCGAACTGATCGGCGTATTTGCTGGCGGAGCCTCTTTCGGTGTCGATGAGGGCGATCGGACCGGCGTCCAGGTCCTGGGCCAGATGCAAGGAGGTCAAGGTTTTGCCGGCACCGGAGGGTCCCATGAGGGCCAGTCGGAGCCGGGCATCGGTTTTGAGTGCTTTGTGGAAGGCAGGGAAGGACATGGGGGGTATCTCCTGTTCTGAGGGGTGTGTATCGTTCTTTTCTGTGCGTCTTGTGCTCCATCGTGGGGCAGAGGACGAATAGTTGGGCTGAAGCGGTGAAGGATTGTCGAACCACTCTTCGCATTCTGCCATGTGCGTATCGGCCAATCCCATCAAGTCCATCGCCGGTGTCTCTTCTGGGATGGGTGACTGATGGAGGGGAAGGGTACCGTGCCGAGGTCTCTGGTCTCGCGGGAGGATGGCAGGAACTCCGCGATTGCTACCCAGTGCAATTCGGCGCAACGGTGTCGACTTCGATAGCCAGCCTGGAGCTGCTCGTGAGCTTCAAAACAGGTTTGGCAATCGCTATCGGTGATGGTTTCCATGCGGCGGAGACAGAAGGCGGGGGCTTCAGCCTCGTCGACTATTTGGATGTAGGCTTCGTATGGTGGTGGGGGCATCTCCATCTCCTGTGCGGCCGACCCGGGTTGTTTCGCTTTCCCCTTACCCCAGGCAGGCCGGCGATCACGCCGTTCGGCGTGAGAAAAGGGTGCTATCGCAGCAGCGCTTGCAATTGGGCCAGCAGTTCTTCTTCGGATCCGAAACGTGTTTCCCAGGTGCGCCGTCCGGCATGGAAGGCGGTACCGCGTCCGCCGATGCGGTGATGGATGGGACAGAGGGGCAATACCCGGAAACTGCTTGCTCTTTGGCTCATTCCCAGTCCGGAACGCATGTGGTGGACCTCCGCGGGGGTGTCTTGCCCCTGATGAAAGCAGACGATGCAGCCCAGTTCCCTCACTCGGGACAGGTGCTTGCATTCGGCGATGGTCATGGGGTGATCCTCCGCAACGGATCGCCCTTGGGAGTATCTGCCAGGGCACGGTGCAGACAAAGGATGTCCTCGGTGGAGGCGGGTGCCGATTCCTGGTTCTGTGGGGGAACCTGTTCCGTCTGGGCATCCTGGACGCGGCGTTCTTCGGAGCGTGCTTCCCTGTCAAAATCCTCCAGATCCTCCAGAGAGAGTTCCTGCCATTCCATGAGTTCGGCAGCAACGGTATCCATTCAGGCCACCCTCCTTTCCTGACGGGAACGGTTCTGGCGAGTTGGGGCCGATGGACCCGGTTTCAGAGGAGCATCTTCGTCATTGGACCCGCACCATTGTGAGGGTGCGTACCGGGCAGCGCGTCGATGGTTTTGGATCAATACCTGCTCGAACTGTTCCTCGGGCAGGTCGGCGATTATGAGGTGCTTGCGGAGGTTCTGGGGGATGGGGCGCCCGTAGGCATCGAAGCTGGGGTAGATGAGCGGGGGGCGTCCGGATAGCTCTTTTCGTGATGCTGCGGATTTCCGCTTGTGGCGGTTTGCTTCAACGGTTATATTCCTCACGTACATAGGACGGTCCTCCTGTAAGGGCGTTCTAGGTGATTACGGCTCATCGGGGAGGCTTGGCGGCTATCCGATGAGCCTTTTTTATTTGGCGATGTGATTCAACCTTACTATGCCTAAAATATAAGAAAAAGTAATGTATTTGTCAAGTGAATTGAACATATTTGTATTGACAAATACATGTCATAATGCTATCTTTGAAGGGAGATATTCCATTGTCGCCTGAGAAAGAGAAAAAGATGAGTCACATCCAGATCAGGATCGAAGAGTCCCTGAAACAGAAATGTCAACAGGCGGCGGCGGAGTTAAGCTTGCCTCTGGCCGCTTGGATACGGCTAAAACTCATCGAAGCATTGCGGGCTGAGGAGGAGCGTTCCTCTACATCTGTCAATGGACACCCAGATTCGCGCAGTTAGTGGACATCCAGATTCGCGCACCCGGGAAAAACGAAAAAAGGGTTTTCGTCCATGTTTCCCAATTCCGTCTGAAGCACTAGAATAGGACTATGTCAATGGATCTGAAACCTGAAGTCATTCGCGCGTTAGATCGAGAGCAACGGGTGTGTGAAACAGCCCTTGCTCGTTTGCGGGAGAAGACTCGACCCTTAGAAGAGCAATATGGGTGGTCTACCGATGCCTTTCTGAAGAAATTTGACGCGGGCGAAATCGGCGATGCCCATGCCTTTTTTCTCTGGTATGCCCTGGCAGAGGCGCTGGGGGACTGGCAAAAGACGCGTGACAGTCTGGCCGAGTTACTTGCTGATGCGGAGCTAGCGAGTGCTTAGCGACTATGTTGACACCATGGAGGGTGCCATTCGTAGTTGTGGCGTTGTTGCCACGTACAGTCTGAACACCGTACAACTGAGCCCCAACACGGGGTATGTGGAAGGTGAGATCGCGTTCATCGATGGCTCACGGCTGGTTTTCTTTGAGTTTCTGCGCCAGGGGGCGACCGGTTTGGATCGGGTCAAGTATCGCCATCATTTCATGGACGCTGATAACCAACTCGTTTTTCGGTATGACAATGCTCCTCACCATGCTGAACTCCCCGGATTCCCTTGTCACAAACATCTGCCAGACGGCGTAATAGATTGTACCGCACCCCATTGTGCAGGTATCCTTACAGAAATTGAAGGGCGCGTCCTGAGGATTACTTGAGGCGACCCTTTCCTTACCCTCGTTCCCCTTCGCATCGCCCCCCATTCCCACCGCGTCCTTTCTCCCTTCCTCATTGAGTTCCTTGCTCTTGACTCATGCTCAAGTGTTCAGTATTTTCTCCTTGCAGCATACTCGAACTCAAACCCCCTCGTTACCCGGATTCTGGAGGGCCCTCATGGCCTGGGAAACCCGCAAAGGGAAAGGACAATACTACACCCGCAGCCGCCGAGAAAACGGCCGCGTGGTGCGAGAATACATAGGCACGGGTCCCCAGGCCGAACAAGCCGCCCAGGAAGACGCAGACGCCCGGGCTAATAAAGCCCTGTGCGCCGCCGCGTGGAAGGCCGGGAAAGAAACCGCCGAAGCCCTGGACGATGCCGTCGCATCCCTCGACCAAGGGTGCGATCACCTCCTGGCGTTCGTGCTGGAACAGGCCGGCTATCATTACCATCGGGGGGAATGGAGAAAATATCATGACAGACCCCAAGCGTGACCCCAAGAAGGACCCCGGTGATGGGCTTGCAAAAAAGGATGTAGACCCGGATCAGATCGCTTCGCTGATGGCCTCGTGCCGGGCAGGAGACCGAGAAGCCCTTGCCCAGTTGCAGGCGCAGGACGGCACCGGAGCCGCTTTTATCGACCGGGCCCTCTCCAACCTTTACGATCTGGCCGGATCCATCGAGCAGAAGATGATCGAGGGGATCCACCCCCAGGACCTTTTGGGCCAGGAAAGTATCCGGCGCCACGTGGCGGTCTTGCGGACGGAACTGGCTGGACCGGAGCCCTCGCCATTGGAGCGCTTGTTGGTCGATCGCATTGTCGTGGCCTGGCTCGAGGTGAAAAGACAGGACGGGTTCATGGCGCAGTTTCAGGAGACCAGCTTTAAACAGGGGGAATACTACCAGCGTCGGCACGAACGGGCCGAGAAGCGCTTCGTCCAGGCGTGCAAGAGTCTGGCGCAGATCCGTCGCTTGCAGGGGCCGGCGATACAGTTCAACGTGGCGGACAAGCAGATCAACTTGTTGGCAACGGGAGCCGGTGTGCCGAAACAGGGGTAGGTTTTATTGTGTTACATTTTTCCAATCCCCCGTTTGAGAGAAGGTCGAAGAGGATTCGAGCGGTCCGGTGTTGTAAGAACGGAGAGTCGATGTGGAAGAGGCATAAGCGCATTTTTGTGTTACAATCTTTCCATCCCCCGTTTTGAGGATAGAAAAGCATTAATGCGGCCTGGGAAAACATAGCATAAAAATTTTATAAACAATAAGTTGAGATTTAGACATGCTTGAATATATTGCTCAGCTTACGAGCTTTTTGCGAAACGAACCCATTTTCCGTGGATCCCTGCTTTCGGCAGCGGATTCCGGTTCCCGGAAGCTCTGGCGCAGGGCCCCCAATCCTCGGGGCACGTTCCAGAATCGTACCTCGTATCGTCCCTGGGTGCGCTCAACGGTTTGACGCAGGATAGCTACGGCCAGGGCGGTCTTGCCAACCCCGGGCGGACCCACCAGGAGGAGTCCCGGACGATCCTGGTAGTGTCCCTGGTCGGCATAGGTTCGGGCAATGCGGAACGCCTCCGGGTGGCGCTGGAGATCCAGGGTGGCAAAGCTTGTGCGCTGGAACTTGGGGGGCAGGTTGGCATCGGCCAACCGCTGCAGCACGTGACGGCGGATGCGTTCGGGGGAGAGTTGTTGCCACCACTGATCCTGCTGCTGGGTCAGACGGACTTGGTTGTTCAGGGACATGGAGACGGCCTCCTTGCGGCTTGGTAGAGCTGGGTGAGAGAGCGTTCGGGCGAGGTAGCGTCCGGGGGATCTTCAGCCTGCAGCGCTTCGTAGAGCAGGATGGCTTGCCACCGGGCTTTGCCCGAGGGCGTGGGTTTGAGCAGATCGGTTGGGTCGGCGGCCAGGCGCATTTTGTCGGGTCGTTTTTTTGTGGCCAGGTGGACCAGTTGGATCAGATCGGCCTGGGTGACGCGCCGGTCAGGGGTGTTCCAGTGGGGATGGCGATGGATCAGTTCGAAGACCCGACGGCAGACGGCAAGGGGGCGGCTCCAGAGGGTGGGCGGGATGGCCCGAGCCCAGCGCTGGAGGAGGGCTTCGGGGGCGAAGTCGGCTTGAGGGGGCAGGAGGGGGAGATCGCTCTGTTCCAACCAGGAGCGGAAATCCGGCGTCTCCTCGCGTAGAGGTTGGTTGATTGATTGACTAGATGATCTATATAGGGTGTCGGCCTCGATCCGTGCCGAAAAGGGACGTTGCCTATCCGTTTTAGCACGTTGCCTATCTGTTTTGGCACGTTGCCTATCCGTTTTGGGTGGTTGTCCATGGGTTGGGATAGGGGGCTCCTCAGGAGATGTTGGACGGGAGGGCACCTCGGGTGGGAACAGGGGAGCGTAGAGCCAGGCGGTGCCGCCTTTCTCGGTGCGGAGGAAGCCGGCTTGTTGCAGTTGGTCCAGGGCTGCCCGGGCCTTGTTTACGGAGACGGCAGTCGCGTCCATGAGCTGTTTCCGGGTGCACCATCCAGTCTCCAGGGCCGCCAACCGGAGGGCGCAATACAGGTGGACGGCGCCCGATGACAGATCGGCCTGGAGCAAGGCCTGGAGTTCGTCGGGACAAATGCCAGGGTCTGCTGTAGGTTGATTGGGTATGGGCACGGGATCGTTGGCCTGGGTCATGGGAAATTCGGTAGTAGTGCGGGCCTGGCGCAGACCAGACCCGCGTTCGGTCAGTTAGGGCTGGTAGCCGGCGCCTGGTCGATCAGGTAGTTGAGGTATTGTGCTAGGTCTGGATCGGTGTTCTGTTCGAGGGGAATGGTCTCAAGGCAGCGCTGCCGCTGGCGGTCACGTTCGGGGGGATCGGGATATACTTCGGCTTCCCGAGCGAGGATCTCAGCCAGCAACTCCGGTCGCGCTGAAGCGCTCTTGGCGGAGGATGGAGAGATGGTGTTCTCCCCATTGCCTGAGGGTTTGGGTGGAGGTGGATCCTCCGTGGCTCTTCGCTGGATATCCTGCCGGAGCTTGGCTTTCAACTGGGCCAGACTCTTGAGGTTGTGGTGGGGGTCCTGCTGCATCCAAGTATCGGCCTCCTGGCGTTCGGCCGGGTGGAAGGCAGAATGGCGCAGCAGATCGGTGCATACTTCGATCTCTTGCTCCACCCACGGTTCGGGAGAGACGCCCTCGAGCCACTCTTTCAGTTCCGCGGATACCTCGCCATTAGGACTGGGGAAGATCCGGTCGGCCAGGGAAGGACAGCGGGACTTGGTGATGGTCAGGACGTGATCCAGGTCCATCTCACCGACCACGTCGAACTCATACTCCACTCCTTCCCGCTGTATGGCTTGCAGGCCCACCTTGCGAATGAGGGTGCGGCCTTTTTCGTCTTTGTCCTGGACGTTTTCCATCTTCGATCGCAAGGTGGCGATGAGATGGCAGTCGGTGCCCAGGATGGCATCGAGAAGGCGGTTGTGCAATGGAGTGACATCCCGCCAGGCGGCGAAGGTGTTGCTCGATTTCATCTTCCGGGCGGCTTCATCCACCAGTTCGAGGGCTCCGCCTTTTCCTGCCCAGGCGTGGGACAGGGAGTCGATGATGAGCACACCGTAGTCGCCGGTGTTGGCCGCACGAATGGCTTCGATATAGTGTTCGGGGTGAAAGGAGTCGAGTTCCAGAACGTCGAAGTCAAACTGATCGGCGTATTTGCTGGCCGACCCTCTTTCGGTGTCGATCAGGGCGATGGGACCGGCGTCCAAGTCCTGGGCCAGATGTAGGGAGGTCAGGGTCTTGCCCGCGCCGGACGGACCCATGAGGGCCAGTCGGAGTCGGGCGTCGGTTTTGAGGGCTTTGTGGAAGGCAGGGAGGGACATGGGGGGTATCTCCTTTTGCGATGAGGAGGCAAACGACCTTGTAGGCTTGCTTTGCCGTGGAGCTGACGGCACGTGATTTTTCTGAAAAGGCGAAGGGTTGTCGAACCACTCCTCCCATTCTGCCATGTGGATATCGGCCAGGGCCATCAAGTCCATCGCCGATGCTTTTTCTGGGATGGGTGACTGATGGCGGGGCAGGGCAGCGGATCCGATCCATTGGGAATTCTATTTCCGAGTGCCGAGGGCGATGGCAGGAACGCGGCGATTTCTACCCAGTGCAATTCGGCGCAACGGAGTCGACTTCGATATCCGGCCTGGAGTTGCTCATGGGTGTCGAAGCAAAATTGGCAGTCGCTATCGGTGACAGTTTCCATCCGACGGAGACAGAAGACGGGTGCTTCCGTCGCATCGGCGATCTGGATGTTCGGTGCGTGTTGTGGGGAATTCATGGCAACCTCGGTTATTGGGGCCGACCCGGGGCTTTTCGCGGTCTCCCCTTACCCCCGGGCCGTCCGGCGATCACGCCGTTGGGCGTGAGAAAAGGGATCTATCTCAGCAGCGCTTGTAGTTGGGCCAGCAGTTCTTCTTCGGATCCGAAACGCGTCTCCCACGTGCGCCGTCCGGCATGGAAGGCGGTTCCTCTTCCACCCATGCGGTGATGGATGGGGCAGAGAGGAAGCACTCGGAAACTGGTGGCTCTCTGGCTCATTCCCAGCCCTGACCGCATGTGATGGACTTCCGCCGGGGTGTCTTGCCCCTGATGAAAGCAGACGATACAGCCGAGACGGGTGACGTGGTCCAGGTGCTGGCACTCGGTTTTCGTCATCAGAGCGCCCTCCGCAGCGGATCGCCTTGGGGCGTGGTGGCCAGAGCAACGCTGTAACGACGAGTACTCTCTGCGGAGGCGGGTGCCGATTCTTGGATCTGCGGGGGCGTCTGTTCCGTCGGGGGATCTTGGACACGGCGTTCTTCGGAGTGGATTTCCTTGTCGAGGAACTCCAGATCTTCCAGAGAGAGTTCCCCCCACTCCATCAGCTCAGCAGCGACGGTATCCATTCAGGCCACCCTTCTTTCTCGACGGGAGCGGTTCTGGCGAGCCAGGCGCTTCTCCCGGGCATCCTCGACAAGGTCGCGGGAGACTTGGCGCTGAGGAGCGCGGTCGATTTTGAGCTGATGGAGGATGCGGCGAGAGGTTTGACGGCGGGATGCCATGCGCTGGCGCGCATCGGCGACAAGGGGGGATTCAGGAAGTTGCGAGGATGGTGATAAGTGATTGACTGGGTTAGACGTGATGCGTAAATTACGCATAATAGCCTCCTTGAGGTTATCGGGGCTCTTCGGTGCGCGTCCGCCAAGATCGTACGCCGTTGAGCCCGCTTTTTTAACAAAGGCCTTTTCCTCTGTTTGCTATTGATAATTTAATCCATAGCGGACTAAATGTCAAGATAAAAATGGCCATTAAAGACTAATTTTCTCCTTTACAGTTGATCCATAAAAGATTATTTTAAGAAGGAATTCAGGAGAATGGCTTTGAGAATCCGCGAGAGCAGCATAGAAGTCCTCATGAAACGCGCCCAGATCAGAACCCAAACTGAACTGGCGAGTCTTTGTGACATGAGGGTTCAAAGCCTGAACAAAGTCCTGAAGGGGCGGCAAAGCCCTGGTTCCGCCACTATCGACAAACTCTGTGAAGTCCTCGGCGCCCAACCGGGCGACTTCCTGTTTCATGAGTCAGATTCGAACGAAGCTAACTAAGGCGTTGCGGGCGGCGACGCGCAGCCATGAGTCGGCGGGTCTCTTCGAGAATCGCTTTCGACTTGCTCGGCGTGGTCGGTGGTGCGATATTCATGGTAGATCTCCTTTTGGAGGCTTGCGGCTCGGTTTCTGCATCTTGGCGGGTGAAGAACCGAGCCGTTACGTTGTGGATACTACAAATAAAGATAAGCCATTGTGGCTAATATGTCAAGAAGGAATAAGCCCATTGGGTTTATTTTTATAGTTGACACATGTGCCAATATGGCTTATTATAATAGGAGGACAAGGAGTTTGGCTGTGCGGATCAGGGAATCCAGTCTTGAAACATTGATGGCAAGGCGGGGGATAAAAACCCAGGTCGAGCTAGCCCAGTTGTGCGGCATGAACCATATCAGCTTGAATCGTCTCATCAAGGGGCGTCGGAAAAATGTAAGTGGGGGAACAATCGACAAGCTTTGCGAGGTCTTGGAGGCTCAGCCAGGGGACTTTCTCTTTTACGAGCCAAGCGTGGACTAGAGGAGACGCGAACCTGGAATCTCTCGTCAGGGGACCGATATTCGAGCCCCCATAAACAGCCCAGAATCAGGAGCCCTTACCATGCTATCTATACGTCCTCGGTATAGCAAAGAGGAGTTCGCCCGTCGGGGGGATGAGATCTACGGGCGTGAGATTCATCCTCCCCTGGAACGCGCCCATGAAGGTCACTTTGTGGCCATCGATATCGAGACCGGGCTCTACGAAATCGACGTGGACGAAATCGCCGCTTCCGATCGACTTTGCCTTCGGCAGCCCGACGCGCAGGTCTGGGTACGGCAGATCGGTTCGCGATATGCCCGTCGCTTTGGCCCTCGGCATCGACCGGTAGATCCATGATCACCGGTTTCGTAACGCCCTTTAGAGAAGCCGTTGTTTCTGTGAAGATTCAGGGAGCGCAAGGAACAGAGCAGCAGATCGATGCCGTAATCGATACCGGATACAACGGGGCTCTGACCTTGCCTTTGCCCATGATCAGAACGCTTGGACTTCCCTGGCGTAGACGAGGGCGTGCGCTTTTGGCCGATGGGCGTGATATCATCTTCGACACCTATGAGGCCACCCTCCTCTGGGACGGCCAACCCTGCCGAGTCGCGGTAGATGCCGCAGCGGCTGACCCCCTGGTAGGGATGGCGCTCCTTCAGGGATTTGAGCTGACCATGCAGGTGGTAGACGGCGGCCATGTGACCATAGAATCCCTTTGATGTTGCCGTTCTGGAGTTGAACTGCACGTTCAGAACGGTTAACGCCATTGCCGAAGCATTTGGGGTTCCAGGTATTTCTCTGGTCAAGGAAGTAGCCGACTGATTGCAGGTCCATCCACCAGGTGTCTTGTCTTTCCGCTGGCTAATGGGGCCGACTTTAAGGAGGGAAGGGATTGAAAACGCTGGAAATCCTTTGCCGGCAGCTCTCCATGGGAGAGTTTGAGTTCAGCCGCCATGCCTTCAAGCGGGCTGTGGAGCGCAATATCAGCGAGATAGAGATCAGGGCGGCCGGAGCCCATGCGCGGATCATCGAAGATTATCCCGATGACAAGTATTCACCCAGCTGTCTTCTCTTGGGGTTCACAGAGCAGAGGCGCCCTTTGCACCTCCAAGTGTCGTGTGCTGATTCCGCTCTGGTGAAGATCATAACGTTGTATGAGCCTGATAGCAATAAATGGATCGACTCTTCGCGCCGGAGGTAAAAATGGATATGGTTCAGTGTCCCGTATGCGGTTCAACGGATGTGAATTGCGAGCCAGTTAGTGAAGTATTTGTCATGGAGGGGAAGCGCATTCTAGTCGAAGCCATTCCGGCCGCTCTCTGTGCCCGTTGCGGGGAAGCGACCTTCAGCCGCGAGACCACGGAGCGGATTCGCCGCATGGTCCACGGTAACGCGAAACCGGTGCGCGCTGAGGTTGTGGAGGTTTTTGCCTATGCATGAGTTGGGCGCGAATTATTCGCTCGAGAGGGATGCATCGCCATGAAGAGAACGTCCCCATGAAAGAAGACCCGCTCGAAACTCGCTTCGACCGGTTTGACCAGGGGTTTGTGCGCCTGGAAGGTGGTTTGTCCAGAGTAGAAGGCCAGATGGAGCAGATGGACCGCCGCTTCCCCAACTTGGAGCAGAATCATCGTCAACTAATCGGCATCGTTGTCGGCAGCTGGATAACGCTGATGTTGGCTGTTTTGGGCCTCTATTTCAAAGGGTAGGGGTTTGCCCTTGCTTTCTTCGTTCCTGTCCTTTTGATCCTCCTTCCTTTTCTTTTCCCCCCTCCTCCCTTCCTCCTGTACCAGTCCCGGCCACTCCTCTGGAACGGACAACTCCGCCATCAACTTGCAGCCCCTCGGCTAACCTTTCCTTACCATCGTACCCCCTGGCACCGCCCCCTATTCCCAGCGCGCCTGTTCTCCCTTCCCCATTGATTTTCTTGCTCTTGACTCCTATACAAACGTTCAGTATTTTCTCTTAAGAGAATACTCGAACTCAACCCCCCTCGTTACCCGGCTTCTGGAGGGCCCTCATGGCCTGGGAAACCCGCAACGGAAAAGGACCATACTACACCCGCAGCCGCCGAGAAAACGGCCGCGTGGTGCGAGAATACATAGGCACAGGTCCCCAGGCCGAACAAGCCGCCCAGGAAGACGCAGACGCCCGGGCTAATAAAGCCCTGTGCGCCGCCGCGTGGAAGGCCGAGAAAGAGACCGCCGAAGCCCTGGACCAGGCCGTCGAATCCCTCGACCAAGGGTGCGACCAGCTCCTGGCGTTCGTCCTCGAACAGGCCGGCTATCATTACCACCGGGGGGAATGGAGAAAATATCATGACAGACCCCAAGCGTGACCCCAAGAAGGACCCCGAGGATGGGCTTGTAAAGAAGGATGTAGACCCGGACCAGATCGCCTCGTTGATGGCCTCGTGCCGGGCAGGAGACCGAGAAGCCCTTGTCCAGTTGCAGGCGCAGGACGGCACCGGGGCCGTGCTCATCGACCGGACCCTTACCGGACTCTACGATCTGGCCGGATCCATCGAGCAGAAGATGATCGAGGGGATCCACCCCCAGGACCTTCTGGGTCAGGAAGGTATCCGGCGCCACGTGGCGGTCTTGCGGACGGAACTGGCTGGACCGGAGCCCTCTCCGTTGGAGTGCTTGCTGGTCGATCGCATTGTTGTGGCCTGGCTCGAGGTGAAAAGACAGGACGGGTTCATGGCGCAGTTTCAGGAGACCAGCTTTAAGCAGGGAGAATACTACCAGCGCCGGCACGAGCGGGCGGAGAAGCGCTTCCTCCAGGCGTGCAAGAGCCTGGCGCAGATCCGTCGTTTGCAGGGGCCCATGGTGCAGCTCAACGTGGCGGACAAGCAGATCAATGTGGTCGCACCGGGGGCCTGCCTGCCGAAGTCGGGGTAGGTTTTGTTGTGTTACATTTTTCCCATCCCCCGTTTGGGAGCAGGAAAGCGCGTGAGGGGTCCGGTGCTGTAGAGGAAGAGAGCGCACAGGAACGGAGTTGGCGTGTGGAGAAGGCATAGGCTTTTTCTTGTGTTACATTTTCTAATCCCCCATTTGGGAGGACAGGAAAGTACCTGAACGGTCTGAGGATAAATAAATGAAAAATAATACAAACTTTTCATAAACAATAATTTATATTATAGAATATGTTTTGACCTGTCGCTCCGCCGACGGGCTATAGCGAAGTGAATCCATTTGAGGATTTTAGCGAAACGCGCCCAGATCAGAACTCAAACTGAACTGGCGAGTCTTTGTGACATGAGGGTTCAAAGCCTGAACAAAGTCCTGAAGGGGCGGCAAAGTCCTGGTTCCGCCACTATCGACAAACTCTGTGAAATCCTCGGGGCCCAACCGGGCGATTTCCTGTTTCACGAGTCGGATTCGGCTGAAGTTGACTGAGGCTTTGGGGGCGGCAGACCGGGCCGACAGCCTGTCTCTCAAGGAGGTGAAGCGAGATGGTTTCAACGCAGATAGAACTTACTGAAGAGCAAGTGAAGGCTTTGGAAGCATTGGCCCAGAAGCGCCGCCTGTCGTTGGCTGACTTGATCCGAGAGAGTATCGACTCTCTGCTGCAAGCTGAACCCATGCTGTATACCGAGGAGCAGAAGCGGCGGGCCCTGGCGGCGGTGGGTCGTTATAAATCTGGACTAGGTGATCTAGCCAGGCGCCATGACGATTATCTGACAGAGCCCTCCGCCTCATGAGTGTTTTCGTGGACACCTCGGCCTTTTTGGCCATCCTTGATACGGATGATGAAGAACACGCAGCGGCCAAAAGGATATGGGAGCATCTCATTGCCACCCATCAGGCGATGGTTTGTAGTAGCTACATCCTGGCAGAAACGGTTGCTTTGGTCCAGCGCCGGCTTGGGGTAGAAGCGGTGCGTACTTTCCAGCACGACATTTATCCATTGCTCCATATCAAATGGGTCGACGAACCCATCCATCGTGCTGGGATGGCAGCTGTCATAGCCGCTTCTCGCCGAAAACTCAGTCTGGTAGATTGTGTGAGTTTTGAGGTGATGCGTCGAGGTGAACTCCACCAGGTATTTGGCTTCGATCCTCACTTTGAGGAACAGGGATTTGAGGCGATTGCCGTTGGGTAGAGGCGGTGTGATTTTCTCCTGATACCGACCGACAGATTCGCACAGCTTCGGTGGAGCAGGAAGGTGCTATAGAAATGAAGATCTTCGCCAAGAGGGAGCGACTCGATTGGGACTACGACCCCGAGGCCGATGTCCTCTACCTTTCGCTTGGGGAACCCCAGGCTGCTCTGGGAGTGGACATTGGCGAGGGGGTTGTAGTTCGATACGATGAAGCCAACAACGAGGTCGTTGGTCTCACCATCGTCGGCCTACAGCACAAGTTGGCCAGTGAGCTAACCGCCGAGTCCGAGGGACTTTGAGCGCTTCGGGTATTCCTTCGCGGTCGGAATTAGCGCGTCGTTGCGGCATGCTCCCCCCAAGCTTGAATCGATATTTGAAGAATCGTCAGTTTCCTGGTTCCGCCACTGTCGACAAACTCTGTGAAGTCCTCGGCGCCCAACCGGGCGACTTCCTGTTTCATGAGTCAGATTCGGCTGAAGCTGACTGAGGCGTTGCGGGCGGCAGGCCGGTCCTGGCGGGCGAGTTGCTTTTCCCGGGCCTCTTCGACCAGTTGGCGGAGGAGATTGTGGGGTGCACGGACGAGGTTGGCCGTGTTGGTGGTGCTGCGGATTTCCGCTTGTGGCGGTTTGCCTCAACGGTTATATTCCTCACGTACATAGGACGGTCCTCCTGTTAGGGCGTTCTAAGCGATTACGGCTCATCGGGAAGGCTTGCTGGCTATCTGATGGGCCGTTTTTGTGTTAAATATCTATAATAAAGATATAAAAAATGTACGATTTTGTCAATGATAAATATGATTTTATCATCTCGCAGAGTTACTATGTCAATAATAAATTTGCTAATATTGAAATCGAATAGTATCTTTAGAGAGGTATGGATAATTTGGTACGGGTGAAATATCCTGAGCTTACGCGTCGACGTCTGGAGCGAGGCTTCAGGCACGAAAAAGATTTGGCCGATGAAATGGGGATGGCCAGACAGCATCTGAACAGCATCCTTAACAAGGACAATGTTGAGGGAATCACCTTAGGTGTCGCCTTCAAGATATGTCGTGGTCTGTCCGCGCCCGAAGAACCCTGTGCTATCGAAGATATATTTGAGTTCATCCTCGATTGATTACAAGAGACGAGAGCGCATGGAAACAGTGAGCTTGGAACAGGTCAAACAAGAATATGCAGGTCAATGGGTGGCTTTTCTGGTCACGGAGGAGAGACCCACCGGAGAATTGCTGGGCCAACTCCTCGGCCACCATCCAGACCGCAGGGAACTTCACCAAGAGCTCAGGGAAAAGAGTGTAGAGCGGGCCTATGTCACCTTTGCAGGTCCGGTGGTGAAACCGGGCTATGCGGTGATTCTGTGATGCAGACCCCGCTCGGTATCCCCATCATTCTGAGGCGGGTAGGATTGCACGGCCCCAAGGGGATACGTGAGATCGATATGATCTTGGATACCGGTGCTGTGTATACGGTCATCGCTTGGGATGTGGCCAGGGATATTGGCTATGATCCGGCGGTCTCAGAGCGTCGGATGTCCATCGTAACAGCCAACGGGGTGGTCGGTGTACCGTTTCTGAAGGTAAAGCGCATGGAGGTCGCAGAATTGAGCGCCGAAGCTGTAGACGTCGTCTGCCATGACATTCCCGAGATGACCGGGATTGAAGGGTTACTGGGTCTCAGTTTCCTGCGGCACTTCCGAACGCTGATCGACTACCCTAGAGGCGTTCTATCGATCGGGCCGTGATATGGAAGATGGCGGCGCCGTTCCGAATCTCGGAATGGGAGATGACCTGGATGATTTCCTGACGGCGCCGCCAGGACGTATCGCGCGAGATCGTCGTTCCTCATGCTCTTGCCTTCCTGAGAGGTTCTTATGCCTACTGTCACCCTTGATTTTTCGGAAGGGGTTTTTTCTGCGCTGATGGCATTGTGAATCAAGCCCGTAGATGAGTAGAGGCGGCCCGAAGGGGAAGTGGCACGTGTCAGGAAAAAAGTGAAGATCAAACGGTTTCTGGATTGATGCCATGGAAGAGACCCTGGAATCTCAGTTTGCGCTTTGCATCGAAAACGAAGAGTGCGAAGATCTGGAAAAGCTGAAGATCTATCAGGTGCTTCCCGACGAGGCGGCGATCCAAGAAGGGTATCTACGGGTGATCGACGAATCTGGGGAGGACTACCTGTATCCTGAATCTCATTTCGTTCTGATCGAGCTTCCTGGAGCGATAGACGATTGTTAAGGCACGATATGGCCGTTTGGGGCCTCTATTTCAAAGGGTAGGAGTTTGTCGTTTCTTTCTTCGACCCGCCTGCTTTTCAATTCTCCTTCCTCTTCTCTTTTCCTTACCTACCTGACGACTCCCCCTCCGCTCTGGCCGGTCCGTCAACTCACGGCTTGCGCCAGAAGGGAAAATGGCACGGCCCCGCATATCCCGAGATCGGCACCGAACGTAGCAGACGTGTTGGTCTGATCGGATTGGTAGATCGCTTCCTCTTGCTATATGAACATTTGTATACTATTTTTTTGGAAACGACCTTCCTTCATGGAGCATAGAGATGACCAGCAAAAAACAGAAAACGGCCAATCGCGCCAACGCCCAGAAGAGCACCGGACCGCGCTCCCCCAACGGCAAGTCCCGCTCCGCGCTCAATGCCCTCCAGCACGGTCTGACGGCGGTTACCCCGGTTTTGCCGGATGAAGATGCCTCCGCCTTTGAGGAATTGAGACAGCGATTCTTCGCGCAGTTCCAACCGGATACGGCCCTGGAGATAGAGCTGGTGGAGGATCTCACCTGCTTGCTGTGGCGGTTGCGTCGGGTTCCATCCATCGAGGCAGGTATTCTGCAAGCCACTCACCATCAAGAGCGCATTCAGGCGGTGCATGATGCCTTGAAGCGCGCAGAGGATTGGGAGCGAAAGCGTCGAAAGAGTATCCTCTTTGAGGCAGAATTGGAGGCACTAGTAGAGCAGTTCCAGGCTGCCGAAGAAGAATCCCGACCGGAGCTGATGACGAGTGCGCTGGGTTTCCTGGAGGATGCCCGGGGCGTCAACATGCTGGACAAGCTGACCCGATACGAAACGCGTATCGAGAGTCGGCTATACCGGCTACTGCGTCAACTAGAGCGATTGCAGGCTGAGCGTGTGGAGGGGGAGATCGTAGAGTAACAGGATGTGGATTCTGTCGTCTCTTGTTATGCATATAAGAATAAAACATTGAATAATTTGGATATTGTCTATTTTCAGCGATGCTCCGGTGTATTTGGTGAAATGTGGATAAGTTCTTTATAAACAATTATTTAGTATAATATATCGATTGATAGGTCACCCAATCCACGGGATCTTTGCGAAACGAACCCATTTGAGGGATTCTGTTCCAGTCAGCCGTCCATCCCTGCCTTCCAGGGAGACCTCGTAGCACAACCCACACAACCGGGACACCACAGCTTCATCCAGACTATTGAGCAACCCCTGCCGCGTCAGATGGGTGGTGAGGATGACCTGACGTTCGTGGCTCCACAGCGTATCAATCAGCACGTAGAGCTGGTCGGCGACTCACTCGGTCTTCTTCTGCGTCCCCAGTCGTCCAGCACGGCCAGGCGATTACAGGTGAGAGGCAGGATGCCTTCGGCGACCGCTTCCTGATCCCGAAAGCTATAGCGCAGGGCCTCGAGTCCCGCGGCACGCTCCGGACCCCCGCCCTGTATCGTCTACCTGTCCAGCAACTCCTACAAATAGGGTCGCACAACTCCTTTATCCAGCAACTCCTGGTTCAGCAAGCATCCTTCTTCCAGCACCGCCTCCGGCTCCGTCGCCCCTGGTAGATAGCGCACATCGGCCAGGTAGCGGCCGTACCGATCCGTGCGATGGGTGGCCACGATGACGAAGTCTACCGCGTCCAGCACCCGCTCCACGTAAGCCCGCGCCCGCTGTCCCGCCACACTGGACAGCTCCGGCGCATCCACAGACCGCAGGCGCAGCCGCTGGGTGCAGGCGATCCGGAATCCGCAGTCTACGGTCACCAGCAGCGTGTCTCCATCGACCACGCGGTCCACCCGGGCCACGTAGAGAGAGCTGGCGCTCTGCATCCGCCGCCGGTTGGAATCGATACGACTCCCCCTCCTTTAGACGCTGCCGCACGGACGTGACCGCCATCCCGGCACAGGCATCCTCCAGCCCCAGCAGCGGCCCGGACCAGCGAATCCCAAACCCCAGATCGACCATGCACTCCGCAGCGGCCTCGTTGTCAGCCGCAGATTTCGGCAAGTCCGGACCCGCCGGCATTAGGCGGTAGGTGTAGAGCTGTCCGCACAGCGGCTGCAGGGGGGGCAGGTCGGTGGGAGTTTCCTCCTCCAGCGCGGACCAGCCGACCTGGCGGAAGCGTTCGAACAGATCCTCCCGCACTCCATCCATCAGTTCGCGCACGGACCAGTTGCGGGCGTTGGCCGCCTGGGCGTAGAACTCCCGGGCGGCGCGTGTTTCCAGGGGCAGGAGGGTGCGGAAGTGGGACCAGCGCAATTGTCGATAGGTATCGACATGGGGGAAGGACTGGCGAAACTGGAGGATCAGGTAGAGGAGGGAGCGGTCCATGGACAGGTCCTGGGCCAGGCGGTCTACTACCTGGTCGCCGTATTGGGTCCGGCCTTCGTGGTCGAGGACGTGGGTGTGGATGGCATCCCCCATGTGCCAGTAGGTGTCCACTTTGCGGCGCTCGCGGTCGTGAGTGCGGGCGGTCTGCTCTGTGGAGGAGATGTCGCGGAGGGCGTCGAGCAGGGCGGGGTAGGAGGAGGTGGAGGTCATGGTGGGGTCCCGGGCGATGGATTGAAACTCAGTGGCACAATAAATAAGGAATGAGGAGGGACGAATGCAACTGATCCATCACGGAGGGTTTCGGGGAGTGACCGGGACCTGCCACCAACTGCGGCTGGAGAATGGGCATTCCCTGCTGGTCGACTGCGGGCTGTTCCAGGGGGAGGATGAGAAGCGCCACCCGAGCCTGCACATCGAGTTTCCGCTGGAGGGGGTGGAATCGGTGGTGCTCACCCACGCGCACATCGACCATGTGGGGCGGCTGCCGTATCTGATGTCGGCGGGGTTCAAGGGGAAGATCTACTGCAGTCGGCCGACGGCGCGACTGCTGCCGCTGCTGTTAGAGGATGCGCTCAAGATCGGCTTTACGCGCAATCGCAACCTGATACGCGCCTTTCTGGAGCGGATCGAGGAGCAGCTGTGCCGGCTGGAATACGGGGTGTGGGAGGAGCTGCCCGGGGGGATGGCGATCAAGCTGAAGCGGGCCGGGCACATTCTGGGATCGGCGTACGTGGAGGTGGAGGCGGAGGGAGAGCGGGTGGTCTTTTCCGGAGATCTGGGGGCGCCGCACGCGCCGCTATTGTATGCTCCACAGGCGCCGTACCGGGCGGATCGGCTGGTGCTGGAATCGACGTATGGGGACCGGCTGCACGAGGGGCGAAGGGAGCGGAAGCGGCGGCTGGAGGAGACGCTGGCGCGGACGCTGGAGAACGGGGGGACGACGATCATTCCGGCCTTCAGTTTGGGGCGGACCCAGGAGTTGCTCTACGAATTGAATGGGATTTTGGAGCGAAAGCGGGGGAAGAGCGCGCTGGAGGAGGTGGACGTGATCGTGGACTCGCCGCTGGCCTCCCGCTTCACGCAGGTGTATCAGGACTGCGACCGGTATTGGGATGGGGAGGCGCGGCGGCGACTGCGGCACGGGGACCAGCCGCTGGTGTTCGAGAATCTGATGACGGTGGACAGCCACAAGGAGCATCTCTGGGTGGTGGATTATCTGCAGCGTCGGGGGCGGCCGGCCGTGGTCATCGCCGGGAGCGGGATGTGCACCGGAGGGCGGGTGGTGAACTACCTGAAGGGGCTGCTGGGGGATGAGCGGACGGACGTGGTCTTTGTGGGGTATCAAGGGAAGGGGACGCCGGGGCGGGCGATTCAGGAGAAGCGGCAGTGGGTGATGCTGGAGGGGCAGCGGTATCCGATCCGGGCGCAGGTGCAGACGCTGTCGGGGTATTCGGCGCACGCGGATCAGAAGAATCTGGTGGACTTTGTGCGGCGGATGCGGAAAAGGCCGCGGGAGGTGGTGCTGGTGCACGGAGAGCGGGAGGCGCGGGAGGCGCTGAGGAAGGAGTTGTTGAAGCTGGGGGTGGAAGCGCGGCTGGCCTGAAGTGGGCGTGTTGAGGGAAAGAGCCCTGGTGCGGAAGCGCGCCGGGGTTTTGTCGTTCTGGGAGGAGGGGGAGTCAGGGGGGATTCTGTGGATAGACTGTACTACTGTATCTATACAGCAGTACAGTTCGGGTGAAATCCTTGTAACTGGGCCATTTATTGGGAAAGACCTTTGCAGTGCTCACGGTCGTGGGTGCGGGCGGTCTGCTCTGTGGAGGTCATGGTGGGGTCCTGGGGGGCATGCTTGTTGCTCCGATTTACTGTACATGAACAGTAGTACGATTAGAAAGAAAAGTCAAATGGCCTCCCTTTCTCTGCATGAGCGGTTGAAGCTGGGAATAGATGTGCGGTTTGGTGTAGTGAGGGGTGGTGTATGCTCGCTTGTGATGGTTTGACTCGACGGTTATATTCCGCGGGAGTGTCAACCGAACGAGGTTTCGTTTGAATTCATGGTCGATGGTGATTGATGCCTACTATCCTCATTGAAGGCTTCAAATTTCGGTTCTATTCTTCAGACCAATATGAGCCACCGCACATGCATGTCATTAAGGGAGAGAGTGAGGCCAAGATCTGGCTGTAGCCGGTGGAAGTTGAGTATGGCCATGGCTACAACCCGGCCGAATTGAATCGCATCGTGAGATTAGCACGTCAGAATCAGATTAGATTGCTGGAGGTGTGGAATGCTTACTTCACCCGATAAAGCCACTGAACAGGTCAAAACTGCCGGTGTCCGTTTTGTTGGGGATATACTCGTTGTCCAATTGAGTGATGGACGTGAGTTAAGCGTGCCTCTTGATCGCGGCGGTTGGTTGAAGTGGCTGCGGGGGGCCACCCCTGGACAGCGCGCCAACTGGTCAATTGAACCCAGAGGTTTTGCCATTTACTGGGAGGACCTGGACGATGGAATAGAGCTGAGCCATCTGTTGAGTATGCAGCCTATGAGTATGCAGCCTATTCTTTGATCGCGGCCATGGGCAGACGTGTGTGCAGGCAGCCTTGCGTGTCGCCGTTTGGCGACGCTGATGGAAGATTCTGAGCGTATTGCCGCGGCCCTGGTGGTCGAGGACGTGGGTGTGGATGGCACCTCCCATGTGCCAGTAGGTGTTCACTTTGCGGCGCTCGCGGTCGTGGGTGCGGGCGGTCTGCTCTGTGGAGGAGATGTCGCGAAGGGCGTCGAGCAGGGCGGGGTAGGATGAAGTGGAGGTCATGGTGGATCCCCGGACCGGCCAACCCGATTCGCTTCCGTCAGCGTCTAGCGGTTGGCAAATCGTCTGGCTGGTGGGCAAACGGATCGACGATGCGGGTGCCGTCGAAATCCTGGCCGTCTTGCAGATCTTCGGTGAGCAGATAGGCGCAGCCGCACCCCTGAGCCGCCGCCACGACCAGCGCATCCCACCAGGAGAGAGGAAAGCGCTGCCTGACGGTGCGGGCCTGGCGCATGAGCTTGTCATCTATGGCTGCAGGGCGCCAGGCGAAAAGGTCTTGGACGTCTTTCCAGGCTTCTTCTTCGGTGAGGCCCAGGTCCAGTTTTTGAGTCACTGTCACGTAATACTCGTTCAGGACCTGCACGCTGCACCGACCCGAGCGGAAGTTCCACAGGGCGGCGAGCCATGCGTGCGCCCGGGGCTGTTTGTCGGGCTCGGAAGCATCCCGGGAATAGACCAGCAGGTTGGTGTCAACGAAGCAGAGAGCGCTCATGGAGTTCTTCCCGGGCGGGATAATGCCCCTTGTTTTTGAGCTCTTTAGGTCTGCGGGCGAGGAAGGCCTCTCTTGCCCGTTCGTAGCCCAATTCGCTCTCCATCCGGGCCTGCAGCAAGTCGCCGACAAAGCGAGAGACGCTCGTATCGTTTTCGGCGGCCCACACGCGTGCCCAGCGCGCCACTTCTTTGTCCAGCGTGATGGTGACGTTTTTCATGATTTGCCTGTGATCGGTTTTTTTGCCTTTTGCCTCTGCCGCATTCTTGATGCGAATATAGTGTTACACGAATTTCGTGTCAATGACATCGCGCAGAGCGGGGTAGGATGAGGCGGAGGTCATAGTGGGGTCCTGGGCTGAGACTCAGTGTACGCTGTCGGTCCCTTTTTCCTCTTCTTCTTCCGGTTCTTCTCCTGGCACCACTACGGTGATGCCCGCCAGGCGCGAGAAGTGCCGCTGGTCGAAGGTGTAGACTTTTTTCACCCCTTGTTGGATGGCCCAGGCCCTGTTGTAGGCGTCGATGAAGTCGACATTCTGATCCACGTAGTCTGCCGTGGCCTGGAGGAGTAGATCGCCATCGGCGATTTCCAGGCCCGGACTGTTCAGTATGGCCACTACCTTGTCCCTGATCTCTGTCCGCGGCAGGTGATAGAACGATTCCAGCGTCCAGACGATTTCAGCGACTACCATGCTGTTGCTGACCAGCATCAGCTCTCCGGCGGCGGCTTTGCGCAGCAGCGCCTCGACGGCATCGGCCTGCTCGGGCACATCGTTGGTCAGATGGCGCAGGAACAGGTTGGTATCGGCAAAAACCGATTCAGCTGGTTTCTTTGGCGATCTGGTCGGCATGGGTATGGATAACCTGTTGGCGTATGGCGTCGAAATCCTGAGGACCTGATACGGGGACGCTGCCGCGCAGATCCAGAAGGGTCTTCTTGATAGGATGGAGAATTAGCTCTTCCCCTCGTTGGACAAAGGCGATCCGGTCTCCCTCCTGCAGATCCAGGAGTCGACGGAGTTGACGGGGGAGTGTCACCTGGCCTCGACGTCCGATTTTACTGATAATCATCTGATTTTTCCTTTTTTGTCGGACATTTGCACTATGTGCTGGAAATGTACTCATTGGACGGAAAACGGCAACTGGGTGCGGAAATGGGATCAGCGCAATTGTCGATAAGTACCGACAATTGGGAAGGGGGTCTTGCGCTATCTGTTTTCTACGGCGCGGATGACGGTCTGGCGCAGCTGGGAGCGACTCAGACCGGCGGCACTGGCTTCCCGGAGGAGCGGTTCCAACTGCTGGCGGAGGCGCTGGATGGCCTTTTGGCGCTGCTGTTGGGGAGAGATGGGACTGTATAGGTACAGTAGTACAGTAAAAATAGAATATGCCCCCCTACTACGAGAAGTAAAGAACCTTTTATTTGAGAAGACCATTGTGCCACCACCACAGAGGGGGCCGAGGGGGCGTGATGGGCTGGGCGCAGACTCAGTGTGCGTCGGGGGCACTCAGGATGGTCTACCCAGCGTCCAGGCAATGGCGTCCAGGATTTCGTCGAGGCGGTTCTGAGTCAGGGTGCCGATCTTTTCGGTCAGACGGGTCTTGTCCACCACCATAGTGTGGGTGGCGCGTGCCAGGCTGGACCTGGGGATATTGGCCTCCTCTTTGGCGAGCAGGACGTTGCCTGGCAAATGCGCATGGTGGATCTGACTGGTCAGCGGTACGACCAGCACGGTGTTGAAGTGACTCTGGTTGATCGAGTCTCTTTGGACGACGACCACGGGACGCCTGCTGGCCAGCTCGGAGCCATGAGCCGGACCGAGCTGGGCCCAGAAGAGATCTCCCTGGCGGATCACCACGATTCCCCCTCGGGCGGGGTTAGCTGGAGCATCTCTTCTGCCAACTGGCTGTTCTGGATGCGGTGCTGCTCCTCTTGATAGGCCTCGTCGTAGAGCCTGGTGACTTCCGCATCCTCCAGTTCTCGCAGGCGATGCGCTATCTGTTCGGCGATGAACCGGCTGCGCGAGATAGCCAACTTGTGCGTCCAGCGGTCCACGCACTGGAGCAGATCGGGGGGCAGCGTAATGGCGATTCTGCTGGCTGACATGAATTCATCCTTTGAGTATGACTATTAGTGCATACTATTTGTATTACTATCGTAGCAGTTGAGTTGGTTTCTGTCAAGATAAGATGGAGGGTGCGGAAGTGGGACCAGCGCAATTGTCGATACGTATCGACAATTGCGGAGGGCGCGAGCCACTGTAGGCAAAGCATGGAAAGGAGCGAATGCAACTGATCCATCACGGCGGATTCCGGGGAGTGACCGGGACCTGCCACCAACTGCGGCTGGAATCTGGTGGACTTTGTGCGGCGGATGCGGCGGCGGCCGCGGGAGGTGGTGCTGGTGCACGGAGAGCGGGAGGCGCGGGAGGCGCTGAGGAGGGAGCTGAGGAAGCTGGGAGTGGAAGCGCGGCTGGCCTGAAGTGGGCGTGTCGTGGGAAAGAGCCCTGGTGCGGAAGCGCGCCGGGGCTTTGTCGTTCTGGGGAGGAGAGAGGTTGGGGGGATTCTGTGGATGGACTGTACTACTGTATCTATACAGCAGTACAGTCCGGGCAAAATCCTTGTGATGGTTGGAGGCGGCGGTTATATTTCGCACAGATAGCAGCATCACCTGCAGTGTTTTGAGTAAATCAGAGGTTGAATGGATGCGGAGAAAGACTGGATGACGATAAAATTCGGTATCGTTGGGTGCGGGCGGATTGCCCAACGCCACGCGCAGCATATCAACAGATATGGAACGCTCAAAGCGGTATGCGATGTCGAGCTGGACAGGGCCCATGATTTAGCCGAGAGATACAGCGCGACCGCTTATGGGGATATAGACGATCTCCTGGCGACGGAAAAGGATATCGATGTCGTTTCCATATGCAGCCCCAATGGATTGCATGCTGAGCATTCGATCATATCGCTGAACAGGGGACTGCACGTCCTGTGTGAAAAACCGATGGCCATAAATATCCACGACTGCGGTGAGATGATCAAAACGGCAGAAAGAAGTAACCGAAGACTTTTTGTCATCAAGCAGAACAGGTTTAACCCGCCTGTAGCCGCAGTAAAAAAAGCGATTGACGATGGCGTTTTTGGAAGGTTATTCAGCGTGCAGCTGAGCTGTTTCTGGAACAGGAATGAGGATTATTACAAAGATTCCTGGAAGGGGACAAAGGAGTTGGATGGCGGGACGCTTTTTACACAGTACAGCCATTTTATCGATTTGCTTTACTGGATGGTCGGCGATGTAAAAAAGGTGAGCGCTCTGAGCGCCAATTTTTCTCACACCGGTATTATCGAATTTGAGGATACGGGCGTAGTTGCTCTGGAGTTCCACAACGGGGCCCTGGGGACGATCAACTATACAGTAAACAGCTTTGGGAAGAATATGGAAGGGTCACTCACGATCTTTGGCGAGAAGGGGACGGTCAAGATCGGTGGACAATATTTGAATGAATTGGAATACCAGAGCATCGACGGCTTTGAATTCAAAGACCTTCCGGTGGGTAGTTCAGCAAATAACTACGGGCAATATCAGGGCTCTATGTCGAACCATGACAAGGTGTATGAGAATTTGATCGATGTGCTCACCAAAGACAGCGCTATCTCCACGAATTCCTATGAGGCCATGAAGACGGTAGAGATTATTGAGAAGATTTACGCGGCGGCAAAAAAGTAGCCGGAGGTCAACGGTCTCGAAAGGTGCGACGCGAGAACTTCGACTGAGCAAAATTCTCATTTCCACACCGGCAAAACAGATGACCGTCAATGGCAGATCAGGAGGTTTTTCTCGGAGAAGTGCAGGAGAGATGGATTAATGGAATGCGATTGTAAACCTCGAGTGTTGGTGCTCTTTGCCCAGTTGCTCAGGAAAGATTCTTGACGTACGGGGGGCAAGTGTATAAACTCTTTCCGGGTTGTCATTTCCACTCATAATAGGGATGTCGATAGATGGCGGATTACGAGGCGTTTCTCGAAGAGGTGCAGGAGGGGCTGGGAGAGGTGCTCAAGCCCTATCAGCAGCGTTTGAACAAGCGCCAGCGCATGGCCGATTTCGTGCAGCAGTGCATCCGCTGCGCTGGGCGCGATGACTTTGTCCAGCTCGATGAATTGCTGCGTTCCAAGATGGCCGCAGAGGTCATCAAAGAAGCGGGGCTGAAGAATGGTGCCGGGGATTTGGAGCGGCTGCGCGAGTATGCGGCCGACCAGGTGGAGAGGTATCGCCTGGAGTTCATCGAAGACCTGGAGGGACAGGCCGAAGAGGCGGAGCTGCCGTTGGAGATCGACTTCCCGCGTTTTTACGGGCTCAAGGGGATCGAGGGGGAGATCGATTTCGGGGCGCGCAAGACGGTGGTCAACAAGAAAACGCTCAACTCGATAGACCCCAAGCGGATCGTCGCGGCACTGCGCAAGGCCAAGCAGCAGCTCTACGACCATCCCTATGATCCGCAGACGTATATCGACGGGCTCTGCAAGAGTTACAACAAGCTGCTTAGTAAGGAGAAGAAGTCACCGGGGGAGCCGGTGCCAATACAGCGGTTTTATCTCGAACACGTGATCTCCATGCAGGGCAAAACGTTTTTACAGAATATGGATAAGGGACGTTTCAAGGGGTACAGCCTGGACCAGTTTGCGGTGGATTTGTGGCGCTACTTCGAGGCGGGGATCGGCGGCACCACGGACGGCTGCACGCTGCACCTTGGGCCGGGGCGCAACAACTCTCTGTGGTTGATCGACAGCGACGGCGAACGGCGGCAGTTTACGACGATCGCCTTTCAGGAGGGCTGAGCATGGCGAAAAATGAGCAGATAGAAGCGCTGAAGCCGTTTGCGGCGCGGGCGATCATCGAAGATCTGCGCGAGGGGAGCGTGCCGGTCGATTCTGTGCCGCTGTTTACGGTGGGCCGACAGAACTGGCTGAAGTTGATCGAGGAAGACCTGGACCAGTACATCGCCGAGGGAGGGGCAAAGGTCCGCTTTGTCAACGGGGACTACGGGGACGGCAAGACCCACTTCATGTCGGTGGTGCGGCATCTGGCGCGGGAGAAGGGGTTTGCCGTTTCCTTTGTCGTGCTCACCCGCGAGATTCCCGTGCACAAGTTCGAGGTGGTGTACCAGGAGATCGTGCGCCAGCTGGACGGAGGGGGCGAGGGGAAGGGGATAAGGGCGCTGGTCGATGGCTGGCTCGATGGCTTGGAGGAGGGACTGGCAGGGGAGGGGTTTGACGATAAGCTCAACGCATTGGGAGAGGAACTGCGCGGGCTGCCGGGCATGGATTTCAACTTCGCCAATGCGCTGGTGGGGGTGGCCGATCTGCGCTACCGGCCGGCGGGAGAGGGGGATGCAGAGGAGGAGCGGGGGGAGGGGCAGGAAGTCCTTTACCAGTGGCTCGAAGGGGGTAAGGTGAGCAAGCGGGCGCTGAAGCCATTTCAGGTTTTCGAGGCGCTCGACAAGACCAATGGCAAGCGGTTCCTCGGGGCGCTGGTATCGCTGCTGCGGCATTTGGGACACAAGGGGCTGGTGCTGCTGATGGACGAACTGGAGACGGTGATGGCCCAGTCGACCTCGATCCGCAACGCCTCGTACGAGAATGTGCGGCTGCTGATGGACAACGCCGAACAGGCGTCCTACATGCACATCTTTATGTCGATCATCCCCGACGTCATCCTGGCGGAGAAGGGGTTTCGCTCGTACGACGCGCTGTGGAGCAGGGTGCGCTCCATCGGCGAGGGGAAGCGGCTCAACTACCGCAGCGTGGTGGTCGATCTGCACCGCACGCCGCTGGAACAGAAGGAGCTGGTGACCCTGGGGCTGCGTCTGTGCCGCATTCACGAGCTGGCCTACCGCTGGGAGGCGGGGGACGGGGTGAACGAAGGACTGATCAAGAAGCAGTGTGCAGCGCAGAAGCGGATGGGGCTGTTGAGCGAGGTGCGGCTCTTCATCAAGCAGGTGATCCGCCTGCTCGACATGGCCGAGCAGGGGGAGGCGCCGGACGAAGAGGAGGATCTGACCGAGCAGATCGTCGCCAGTCAGCGCGAGGTGGAGCAGGAGAAGGTGGAGCAGCTGCAGCCGAAGTGGGATAGCTGATGGGAGGAACGATGAGGGAGGAATCCCCATTTCAGCTGCGGCGGGCGGTGGAGCGGCTGCGCGAGGGGCTGTTCGATCCGCTAGCAGTGCGGCTGCTGACGGCTCAGCCGAAGCGACTCGACGAGGCGGTGGACGAGCGGTTTGCTGCGGTGGATGCGGGGGCGGCACCGCAGCTGTGCATCTGCGGCTCCTACGGTCAGGGCAAGTCGCACAGTCTGACCTATATCGAGGATAGGGCGCTGTCGGCCAATTTCGCGACCAGCCTGATCAATCTGGATCCGCGCGAGATCCCCTTCCACAACTTTCGCCAGGTCTATCGGGCGCTGTTGGAGAGTATCCGTTTTCCCGGAGGGGAAACGTCGCTGGTGAAGGTATGGCGCGCCTGGGCGGCCGAGCGGTTGGATGGGGAGGGGCGCATAGCGGCGGCGGATTTGCCCGCGGAGATGCCCCATATCTTCCGGGCGGTGCTGGCGGGGTTGGCGCAGAAGATCCTATCGCTGACGCCGCGTCAGCGGGGGATGAAGAAGCACGCGAACTATCGCCCTCGGGCCTTTCCCTATTGGCTGGGGCGGGCGCTGGAGGGGCAGGCGGTGCCGATCCATTCGCTGCGCCACGCCCTGAAATACAGGCAGGTGGAGTTTTATCGGGAGGCGCCGCTGCGCTTTGAGGGGGACGACTCCTTTGTGCAGATGGTGCGCGGCCTGGGTCGGCTCTTTGTGCAAATGGGGTTTCGGGGATGGGTGCTGCTCTTCGACGAGGGGGAGTCGATGGGGCAGACGCGGGTGAGCTGCCGCAGCCGGTCTTTTCAGACGCTGGATCGGCTGCTTTTCCCCGAGGGGAATGTGTGCGGGCTGTTGCCGATCTTTGCCTTTACGGGCGACTTTTTCCAGCAGGTGGCCGATGAGGATTACGGGCGGCTCAAGCCGAGGGATGAGACGCCTTATTTTGCCAGGGATTACGCCGAGGCCTGGGAAAATGTGCAGCGCTATGACCTGCAGGATCTGTCGTCTCAGGAATGGGAGGGGCTGGGGGATAGACTGATCGACCTGCACGCACAGGCGTACGAGTGGGCACCTGCAGGGGAGGAGATGCGCCGTGTTCTGGCTGGGCGGCTGGCGGAGACGCGGGGGCAGGAGACGCGCTACCGGCTGAAGGGGTTGGTCGATGAACTCGATCTGGGGCGGCAGGAAGAGCTGCTGGGGATGTGTGGGTGAGGTTTTAGCAGAGATTTCCGTCTATTGATCAACGCAAAGCCGGTGGTTGGGGAAGGACGGCCTTTCCGATCACCGGCTTTTTTGTGAGGATTTTTATGTGCGACGATTCCCTTTTTCCCGCTTCTCCACTGGTGCAGCTGCCCCATACCTATCGGGCGTTTTACGGATCGTTTGCACAGCTCCACCCCGTGCAGCAGGAGGCGATTGAGCCGCTGCTGGCGGGGCGCGATCTGCTGTTGCAGGCGGCGACGGGAGCGGGCAAGACCGAGGCGGTGCTGGCTCCGTGCCTGGAGCGGATGATCCAGGGGGAGCGGAAACATGCGCTGCTCTACGTAGTGCCGACCCGGGCGCTGGCGATCGATCTGGAGCGGCGGCTGGGGGGGGTCATCGGAGAGCGTCTCGGATTGCGCATGGGGGTGCGCACCGGAGATGTCAAGCGAGCCGGGGGGCAGACACCCGATTTGCTGTTGACCACGCCCGAGTCGCTGGATGTGATGCTGGGCAGCGGCAATGCCGATATGCGCCGGTTTGTGCAGCGGGTAGGGACGGTGGTGATCGACGAGGTGCATTCCTTCATGCAGAACTACCGGGGTTGGCAACTGGCCTATCTGCTGCGGCGCGTCGAGCGGCGGACGGGTGGGCGGGTGCAGAAGGTGGCGCTGTCGGCGACGATGGGGGATATGGGTAGGGTGGCCCGGTTCTTCTCCTTTGGCGACGATGCGGTGCGGATCTGCGCGGCGGTGCAGCGGGAGATTGTCCCTCGCTTTGTGCACGTGAAGAACGACGAGAGCGAGCTGGTGGCGCTGCTGGACGACCTCTACGAGGCGTGGGATTACCGCAAACTGCTGCTGTTCGCCAACAGCAGGGCGCGCTGCGACCGGTTGCTGGCGATATTGAACGGACAGGGGCGGTTTCGGGGGGTGACCGAGCTGCACTATTCCAACTTGAAGCCGGGGGAGCGCCGGGGCGTGGAGCGCCGCTTTCGGCGGAACAGGCACGGTCTGTGCATCGCCACCAGCACCCTCGAACTGGGGATCGATATCGGCGATGTGGACGGGGTGCTGCTCTACGAGCCGCCCGACACAGTCGCGGCGTTCTTGCAGCGGATCGGGCGGGGCAACCGGCGAGCGGGGCAGGCGCATTTCTGGGGGATCTGCCGGGGAGGGGAGGCGCAGATGCAGCTGGCCCGCTTCCTGGCGCTGCTGTGCCTGGCCGGCAAGGGAGAGGTGGAGGAGCCATCGTCGAAGGAACTGCCCAGCGTGCTGGTGCAGCAGATCCTCTCCTGCGTGTACGAGAAGAAGCAGGTCAGTCCGGGGGCGCTTGCGACACTCTTTCCCGAATACGGAGAGGCGGTGAAGCGGCTCTTTGGCGGGATGGCAAAAAACGGATGGCTGCGGCCGGAGAAGGTGAAAGGGCTTTTCAGGGGGGGGAGGCGGTATGTGGAGGCGCTGCTGGAGCGGCGCATCTGGGGGAATTTCCCCCCCGCAGAGGAGGAGTTTGTCCTCCAACTCGGAGAGGAGGCGATTGCCGATCTGCCGCGCTCGGTGGTGCGCCAGCTGGAAGTGGGGGATCGGGTGCAGCTGGCGGGCAAGGGGCTTCAGGTGCTGCGCATCGAGGATGGAAATCGTCGGCAGGTGATGGCCCGGCCGGTGGAGCGGCTGGACGACAAGGAGCTGTTCTGGCTGGGTGCCGGGTGCCGGGTCTCCCGCGAAGTGGCCCGGGCGATGCGCCGGGTGTTGCGGGGGGAGATGGATCTGGAGGGGCTGGGGCTGTTTGCACGTCCTCGCAGACTGCTCGAGGAGGCGCGGCAACGTGCGGGCAGGGTGGTGCGGTTGGCCAATGGCATCGAGGTGGGACGCGGACTGGATGGCCTCTACCGTTACTGGACCTATCTGGGGGGCGTGGGCAATCTCGTGCTCCAGCGGACGGTGGAGCGGGCATACGGGGAGGAGGAGGATTTTGCGGCAACTTCGGATGCCACCGGACTGAGTTGCTCGCACTGGATCGACTTTCAGCGGCTGGCGCTGCCGGTGGAGCGGGATGCCTGGATGAGATGGGTGGAGGGACACCTGGAGGGGCTGTGCGATCTATTTGCCCTGAACGCTTACTGGATGGTGTTGCCCGGGGATATGCAGGTGGCGGAAGTGGGCGGTTTTATCTTCGATGGGGAGGTCGCCGAGGAATTCGGGCGCTATCTGGCGCAACCGTCGACCATCGTGGATGGGGATAGGTCGCTGCTGGAGATAGAAGAGGCAGCGTCCGTGGAACAGGGCCCGGTCTGGCTCGATGCGGCGCCTGAGGCTCTCTTTTCGCTGGAGACGGAGAGGCGCCGGTGGGCGGGAAGAGCGGTGCCTCTCGCGCCGGATGGCTGGTATCCCCGGGCGCTGACGGGCACGCTGGTGGGCGGCTATTTCCACCACCAGCAGTGCCAGCGCTGGCTGCGCTTGCAGTTCGTGCCGCCCAAGATTCTCGGCTGGGAGGAAGGAGAGGTGGAGTGGGGGGCGGAGAGGATGGCGTGGGGCCGGGTGCACGAGCGGAGGAGTCTGGATTGGCTGAGGGAGAGAGGGGAAGAACTGTTGGCGGTGGAGGAAGTGGACGACGGAGGACAGCGACGCTCTTTGGGGGATCGGCGCTCTTTGGAAGAGCGTTTTGAGGATACATTGGTCCATTTGCGGCGTCTGATACGCCGCGTCGAAGCGGAGCCCGACCGGCAGTTCGTCCTCGCCCAGCCGGTGCTCATGCTACCTGAAACTCTGGGGTGGATAGAGGGTCGGGAGGGCGTCGTGGGGGGGGTGGGGATTGCCGATCTCATTCGCGTGTCGATGGGAGCGGAGGGAGCGCTGCTGCAGGTGGGAGATATCAAGGATAGTAGGATGGCCCGCTACAGTCAGAAATGGCAGGTCGCCTTCTATGTTTCTCTGCTGAAGACGCTGGTGGGAGAGGAGAAATTGCCCGAACGGGTGGGGGTGGCCGAGTCCGGTTTTTTGCTGCTGCGCCCACTGCCGGGAGGCGAGGCACCAGAAGTGCATACTTTCGGTCTGGCCCCCTACCTGGGAGCGTTCCCACAGCTCTGGCGCAATGCGCGTCAGGCCCTGGCCGAATCGCCGGGCGGGATCGACTACCGGCTGCAGCCTCACTGCGTCGGTTGCCCGAATTTCTCCGCCTGTTATGGTGGGGCTCTACAGGGGGAGGAGGTGCAGTTCCTGCCGCAGTTGATGGCGGGAGCGCTGGAGAAATGTCGCCTGGGCGGTTTGACTACGATCGAAGAGGCCGGTGCGTTTTTGGAAGGGGAAGCGGAGCGCTTCGATCCTCAGCAGCGCATCCGCCTGGGACAGCGGGCTGCGGCGCTGGGGACGCGGCGGATTGGACTGGTGGAGCGGAAGAGTCGGCTTTTTCCCGAGAACCTGTCGACGGCGATCTTCGTCCACTGCGTCGAAGATCCGGCCACGGGCAGAATGTGCGGGGTGGGCTGGCGGGCCCTGCGCGGTGATGGGACGGTGGCGGGGGATGTCATCGCGGTGAGGGATGAGCGGTGTGACGTGGACGAGAGGCCGGGGCGGTCGGCATCGTCCGAGGGGGCCGGTCTGGCGGAATCGGTCGAGCGGAAGACAGCGGCGGAAGGAATCGCTTATAAAACGGTGGTCGAGGGGATCTTGCGCGAGTGGATCCAGGGGATGGAAGGAGGAAGGGGGCCGCACGTTTTCCATTTTGGCCAGCGCTCCTGGCAGGGACTGCAGGGTTGGGCCGGGGAGAGCGAGCTGGCGTTTCTTTGGGCGCCAGATAGGTTGCACCACGCGGATTTGCGGCGGCTCCTGGGGGTGCATTTCGCCTGGCCCGTTCCGGGCGAGTTGACTCTTTTTGCGTTGGGAAAGCTGCTGGGGGTGGCGTCCCGGTTGGGGGAGCCGGAGAGTCTGTTCCACGGCGACGATGCGACCTGGGGAGCGCAGGTGGTGCGGTTGCCGGAAGAGGAGGAACGGTCCCGGGCGACTAGGGACTACCTGGATGCCGCGCTGCATGTGCAGGTCGAGGCATGGCGCTGGGCGGTGGCGCAGTTGGAGAGTGGCTGGCGGCAGACACGCTGGGAGGCGGCGCTGGAGGGGGAGGCGGAGGGGGAGGTGTATTTGAGTTTTCTCGAAGAGGAGCGGCGGCGAGGGGAAGAGGATGTGCTGGAGTTGCAGGCCTATCCGCTCGAAGAACGGGTGGCCCGCTTCCGGGCGCTGGGGCCGCTGCACTTCGAGGCGACAGAGCTGGATGAGGAGGGGCGGTTTTGCTATGTGCTGTCCGGGAACGAGATCGGGCTGTCGAAGTTCCGCGAGGGGGATTTTCTCAAGCTGGCGCCGGTGGGCAGCGCGGACGTGCAGCAGGGGTTCGACGTGATTTTGGCGGCGTACGAGCGCAGTGCAGAGCGGGTCTGGGTGCATTCGCGTCGGGGACGATTGGGATTGAGCCAGCGGTTGGCCTATTCGCTGGAGGAGGATCTGAGCGACTGGACCGGTCCCCGGCTGGCGCACGCGGTGCGCGCGGTCTTTGCAGTGGACCGGCCGCACCGGTTGGCTGGACTGTTTGGGGGACGCTGGCCGGTTGAAGGGGATAGTGACGGAGCGGAGTGGGTGGAGCGTTGGCTGCGGGAATGGGGGGATACGGCCCGGCTGAATGGGGCGCAACAGCGCGCGCTGGCGCTCCCTTTCGAGGGGGGGCTGGGGCTGATCGAAGGGCCACCTGGAACGGGCAAGACGCAGCTGCTCGGTTGGACGCTGATCGCGTTGATGGTGCGGGCATGGGAGATGGGGGTGCCGATGCGCATTGTGGTGAGTGCGCTGACGCACAGGGGGATCGACGAGGTGCTTGCGCGGGTGGCCGGGCTGGCCGCCCGTTTTGTCCCCGATTTTCCCGGGAAGTGCTTTAAGCTGGGCCGACAGGCGGAGGGAGAGGGGGTGGTGCCGCTGGAGGACGCCGATGCACTGGCGGGGATGCCCTATGCGATTGTGGGGGGTACCGGCTTTGGCTTGTACCAGCTTTTTGAAGGTCGGCAGGGAAAGTTCCCCCAGGTTTTCGATTGGGTGATATTCGACGAGGCGTCCCAGGTGCTGGTCCCCCAGGCATTGCTGAGTCTGCTCTATGGGAAGGGTCGGTTTTTGTTTTACGGCGATGTCGAGCAGTTGCCGCCCGTGATCCTGGGCGACTATGGAAAAGAGGGTGCGGATGAGGGGGTGCGCGACTCGGTGCTGGCCCGGTTGCTCGCACTCTACGGTTCGGAATACAGCGTGCGGCTGGATTTGACCTACCGGATGAGCCGCGAGCTGTGTGCTTTTCCCAGCCGGATGTGGTATGAGGGGGCGCTGCAAGCGGCGCCCGAGAACGCCGGGAACCGGTTGAGGCTGGAAGGGGATCGACGTGGCGACTGGCTGGACCAGGTGATCGATCCGGACCGGTCGGTGGCCCTGGTGCTGGTCGAGCACAGGGGGCAGCGCCAACGGGCCGACGAGGAAGTGGAGGTGGTGACGGATCTGGCCTACCGGCTGCTGGTCGAGCACGGGGTGGACGCCGAGCAGCTGGCGCTGATCTCTCCGCACCGCGCCCAGAACAGCGCTACGGCAGAACGGTTGGAGCGGATGCTGGCGGGGAAAGGGGTGTCCCTACCGCTGATAGACACGGTGGAGAGAGTGCAGGGGGCCGAGCGGGACGTGGTGCTGTTCGCCTTTACGGCTTCGGATCTGGAGGTGATCGGCAGCCCGTTTCTGAACAGCCCGAACCGCTTCAACGTGGCGCTGACGCGCGCCAGAAAGAAGCTGATCGTGGTCGGCAGTCAGGCTTTTTTCGCCGCTGTTCCCCCCTCGGAAGAGGGACTGGAGGCCAACCGCTGTTTCAAGGCGTTCGGCGAATACTGCAGGGAGCGGGGATGGGTGAGCCGAAGAGCGCATCGGTGAGGAGGCGGTCGAGGAGTAGTCCATTTTAGAACCAATACAAAAAAGAAAGGAGCCCCGACGTATAAGTATACCGGGGCTCCTTTCTTTTTGCGATTCCGAGATTTTTCAGTATTAGTCCCAGTCCGGGTACTGTTCGGGCGGTTCGCCGTGGGATTCGAGGAGGGTCGGTTTTTTTCGTCGGCCATTCGGAGGATCGAGATGCTCCAACTGCACCAGAAATTCCCACTGGTCGCCAAAGTCGTAAAAGAAAGTCATGGTGTCGCCCGGCTGGAGAGGCAGGTCGCCGACGCGCGTCTGGTCGGTAAAGGGGGATTCCTGGAGGGCGTGGTGGTTGACGGCGATGGAGAGACCGAAGCGATCTTCAAAGCGGAAGCTGTAGAGATGGTCGTGGTCAAAGGCAAAGGCGTCCAGGATGGCTGCGGCGAGTTGGTCCAGGGTGGCTGTGGCCGGCGCGGCGATGCGGCGCCAGATGTCGCGTTCCAGGGAAATTTTAAAGCGGCGTACCTCTGCGGTGAACTTTGCCTCTGGTGTAGAGAGAGAGGCGACCCACTCGGGAAAGAACGGCTGGAAGACCGGCTGCAGGCGACCCGGGGCCGATGGTTCCCCGGTCGGCTCCTGCCACTCGGTGGCCAGGTAGTCGAAGAGGCGGGCGAGCAGGCCGTCGCCGAACGGCGTGCGGACGGCGTGCTGGATGCGCCAGCCCTCTCCCGGAGCGGATGAGGCGTACTCCAGGGTCAGCAGGCCGAAGAGCTCCATCAGCGCCAGATTGGGCAGGCCGGGTGTGTAGTTGAGGTAGTGATACTTTTCATAGTCGGCGATGGACAGCCCGTCCCCGGGGATTTCGAAGTGGAAATCCGCCCACAGGCGGATCGGGTTGTACAGAGCATTGGTGTACTCCCCGATCATTTCCAGGTCGCTGCGCAGCAGCCAGCTTTCGAAAAGGGCGAAGTACTGTTCGGTCGGATTGAGGCGGTGCCAGTTGGCGAGGGTTTCCTGATCGAGAAATAGGCGTTTGCCGCCCTGAATTCGACCCAAGCCGGTGGCGCGCAACAGCAAGTAGAGACCGCAGACATTTGGATAGGATTTTGACTGAGGGCGCTGCAGACCGAGGAGGAGGGGATGGGTGAGTTGCTGGTTGAGGTCGGTGACGAAGCGGGCCTTCGGCAGTCGAGCGACCTTGGTTATCTCGATTCCCTTCGAGGGAATGGCGGCCAGCAGAGCGGCGAAGTCGCGGAGAATGGAGCTGGGGGGTTCGGTGTCGATAGTCGTGGAATCGAGGATGGAGTAGAAGTCGATGTCGGCAGTGGGTAGCGCTCTGGATCGGCCGGATAGGGCGGCGCCCATAACATCGAGCGGACTCAAGAAACTTTCCATTAAGATATCGGAAAAAGCGCCGGCCAGTTCTGCGCCGATCCCCTCGGTTTCTTCCAGATCGAGCGGAAAGGGTAGGGAAGGGAACAGACCGGGAGGGAATGTCGGCCCATCTTCTTCTGCGTCGAAGGGAGGCGATTCACCCGGGGCGAAGTCGACGGGGATCATCGAAGGATCGAAGCCGGCGCCGGCCGCCTGGGTCAGGTGCTCCTTGACCTGCTCCAGGAAGGGCAGAGAGGGGTGGAGCTCGAGGGAGATGGAGAGCGCCTCGGTCGTTGGTCCCAGAATGGTGAAGAGATGGGGGGAGTGCACCCGGATCTCCCGGGGGAGGCCGCCGATCCGTTCGAACTGCTCCAGCAGATGCTGAGGGACAGTGCGGCGCATCTCCTCCAGCGAAGGGAGAGGGGGCAGCATGTCGAAGGAGACGATCATGCCGCTGCCCGCGTCTACCAGCGCCAGCACGTAGGGGTAGTAGGGGCGCTCGTCTTCCTCCTCTTTGACCGGAGACCAGAAGTGGAAGAGATCTACTTCGAGTAAGAGAGGGGAGGACGCCAGCTTCTGGAAGCGGGAGAGGGTGAACGGATCGAGGGCAACTGCTTCAGTCGTCGGCTCCGGCGAAGGAATGGGCAGGTAGCGATCTCGCCAGCCGCCTTCTTCGGGCACGCGGACCAGGAAGGTTTTGGGAATCTCGGGAAAGAGCAGTCCCGGGTCGAGGTCGAAGCGAGGAGCGACGTCCAGCACCTGTCCCAGAGCAAGGTCCAGAAGGCGGGCTTCCCCGGCCTCGAGAAACCAGGGGAAGAAGCCGGGATGGTAGGCGCGGAACTGGGGCCAGGCGTTGGCGCCGCGAAAGCGGAGGTCCAGCTTCTTGATCAGCTTCCGGTCTTCGTCGTCGAGGAATTCCCGGTCTTCGAAGGAGAGCTGCAGCTGCGGGACCTCCATGATTCGCTCGGGACTTTCAATCGGAGGGGCGTTGTGCAACTCCAGGAAATCGTGCAATGCCTGGGGTCCCCGGTACACGGCGACGGCAAAGTGCTCGCCGGCTATGCCCATGACGCTGATGAAGTCGACGGCGCCGCTGTCGGGATCCTGCACGCCAAAGAGGTCGATCTCCTCCATCCATTCCCAGGGGGCCATTTTCTTGACGAGGGCGGCCTTGTCGAAGAGGGACCGCCACTGGTCGAGAGTCGGGGCATTCGCGGGCATTTTTCTATCCTGTTGTTTTAGACTGAATACAGATAACCGGATTTATCGGGAGGTTCTGTTAGCTCTGAGAGTCTTCCCGTATTGGCCGAGTTATTGAATCGTCAATGAAACAGACACTTCGAGGCAAAGCGTCCGACGTCAAGCGTTGCGCAAAGCACACAGGCAGCCGTCGTGATCCTGCAAGTATCTGCGGCGTGGGCGTCTACTCCCATTCACAGATCCCTTCCAGAAACTCCGCCGATCCGTCCCTGAGCCAGCCGTCGAGCTGCGCCACTTCCTTGAGCTGCTGCCCGCGCACCCGGGGGACGCAGACGAAGCGACAGTCCAGCTCGGGAAGGGCGGTCATGTCGCCCCACAGTTTCTCGAACTGAGTGACTGGGAAGACATCTTCCTGGCCGCGTCCCCAGCGCTTTTTCACTTCTTTGAGGGTGATGTAGGTGGGCATGCGGGCGGCGATGCGGCGGACGGCATCGCTTACTTTGGTAGCCTCATCGAGGTCGTCGCGGGTCAGATCGAAGAGGGCGAGGAGGCGGTCCAGGTCGATCCAGGTGGTGCCGGTGTTGTAGTAGGAGAGGGTGAATTCGATCTCCTCGCGCGGCAGGGCCAGCCCTTCGATCAGGCGTAGGTGGCCATCGATGCGGGCCAGGCCGCCGCCCCGGTCATCGAGCTGGCGGGCGATCAGCTCGTAGGTAAGGTCGGCGCCGGAGTCGATGTGGAGGCCGAGGAGAGAGGGATCGACGTCAGTGCCCAGTGTGTCGATGTTGTGGACGAGCAGGTATTTGAGCTGGGGGCGTTCTTCCAGGAGGGCGAGCAGGACGCCGTTGCCCAGGAGGTTGGGGATTTCGTACCAATGGCCGACCGGGTGCAGGCACTGCCGGGGGAGGTTGTCGGTGTAGTCGCTCCCCTCGCCGGTCTGGCGGGCCCATTCGATCAGGGCGGCGTGCAGGCTGTCGCGCACCTTCTGGGCGCGCTCGTCGAGGAGCTGCTGGGGCATTTCCTCCCAGGCAAAGTGCAGGTCGCGGGCCGCGGGAACCAGGCGCAGGCCGACGTGGCGGCCGGGGGAGAGGTGGAGTGAGCCGGGATAATGGTAACTGTCCGCAGCGTCGAGGAAGGTCTCGATCGGCTGGTCGGTCAGATAGCTGGTGGTGATCACGTGGGGCAGGGGCGTGCCACAGAGACGGCCGGTGCGGCGACTCTTGGCCAGGTGGACTTCGATGAAGCTGCGATGGGCATTGCCCAGACGGCAGAACGGGTTGAGCGCTTTGACTACGCCTGCACCCTGAGTCCAGCGGGAGCCGGCGCCACCGGACAGGGAGACGACGGCCACCTCACCGGCGGCCAATGCCTGTTGGCCGATGGCGCGCAGACGATCGTCCGCAGATTCGGTAGCATCGATTACGTCGCCGGAGCGGACATCCTCGATCTGGCTGTTAATCGGGAGTCGGTTTTGGGCGAGGCCGATGCGGCCGGAGCGCAGGTCGGCCTTGATCTGCTCGTGCTGGGTGCGATCGAAGCCGTAGCGGTCGAGGAGTGCCCTCAGGTTTTCCTCTTCTCCGGTCTGCGATTCCGAGGCGGGGAGCATGCGATCGAAGAGGGCGGGCACCATGCCGGAGAGGGCGGGATCGGTGCGGCAGGCGGCGCTGAAGCGGTCGAGCTCGGTGCGGCGAGCAGGGGAGAGGGTGAGTTGCTCGGTGCGCAGCAGGGCGGGGACGACCAGGGGATAGTAGCCAGAAGGCATGAGTGCGGCATCGTCGGTGCGCAGGTCGGCCCAAGTCCCCTTTTCGTTGATGGCAAAATCGTAGACCACGGGGTCCATGCCAAAGGGGATAGCCTGCTCCAACTGATCCTTTGCTTGATGCATGATATCGCCCAGATGCTGCTGGGCGCGCTCCTTTACTGTGGGGGCGAAGAGGAAGCCCATGCCGCCGCCGGACATGCCGCCCAGCATCCAAAAACCCCAGAAAGCATCGCCGAATTCTTCCCGCGCGCGGGCGATCAGAGTTTCGGTGTAGAGATTGGTAGCCCAGGGGATGATTGTCTGGATCGGGCCGTGGAAATTGGCGTGGGTGGATCGGCCGATAGCCCGCACGTCGCCCTGTCGAAGGTGAGCGGTAATCTCGTCGAGGAGGTGGATTGCCTCCTGTCGTCCCTGCCACTCGGCTCCGGAGCGAAGCAGGTATTTTTCAGTCACCATCTCCAGGATCGGGCCGACGTTTTGGGCCATGCCGCCATGGACCAGGACCAGGCTGTCCTGCAGGGCGCGGCGAGTCTCGGCGGAAACCTCCTGGGGAGAGAAGATGGTGTGGGCGGGCAGCAGGCGACCGCGGCTGATGCCGTATTCGGGATCTCCTGCGGCGGCCTTGACCGCCTGGATGAGTTTGGCGCCCGGCCAAACGCCGCCCGAGTCCTGCCAGCCGCCGCCGGAGCCACCCAGCCATTCGCCGAGGATGGCGCGGGCGGCGATCAGGCGGCGATCTTCCTCTGCGAGACCGTCGGTCAGGGAGCGGATCTGTCCGGTGGCACGCATGCAAACGGCGATCAGGGAGGCGAGCAGGTTGGTGGAGACGGCCAGGCGCGACCCCTTGGGAATGCGGTTTACCTGGCTGACCAGCTCGATGCCGCGCCCGGAACCGACCAGGCGGGAAAGGAGATCGGAGAGGGGTTGCCCCGATCCTTCCATGCCGGGGGGGACCAGGCCGGAGGCGATGACCGCCGCTTTTAGCAGGCCCAGGTAGTCGCGGGCGAAGTCGAAGATCTCGTCGAGCCGGTCAATTTCGGCGCTCGCCTCCAGATCGACGCTGACCAGGCGCAGAACGGGACGGTCGATAATGCGGAGGAAGCTCTCGACCGGAGGACGGGGGGATTCGGAAGCATCTTCGTCGCGCACGCTCAGGTCGATGGAGATGTTGAGCACCCGGGCACCTTCGGGGAAGTCCATACCGAGGAAAAAGATGTCGCTCCATGCGCTGTGACTCAGGTCCATGCGCACGGGGGTCGCTTCGTGGAGTATGGGGAAGAGGCCCTGAGTCGGCTCCAATAGCTCCGGGCGGATGCGCAGGGGGAGATCGGCCGGGTGGCCGGTGCGGAACATCCAGTGATTGCCGCGGACCGAGCGGACCGAGCGACGCACCTGGTCGGCCAGGGTCTGGAAGCCCAGGCTGCGATAGGCGGTGGCCAGGGCGGAAGAGAGGGCAGCGTCGGGCCCGCGGTTTTCCTGGACGCGCAGGAAGGTGTCGATTGCTTCTTCGAAGCGGCGTCTGAGCAGGTATTCGCAGCCGGCGAAGGGGATCAACCCGCCGGCGTTGGCGCCGGGACGGTAGGGCAGGTGGAAGCGGTGGATGGCGTAGAGGAAGAACAGCGCGCGGACCTGCTCGTACAGGTTGTCGTTGGTACGGCGAAAGCGGTCAAGGGCGGCACACTCCTCCAGGAGCGCTTCGAGGGAAAGGTCGCAGCAGAATTCGTCGAGGGCGCAATCCCGTTGCGCCGGATCGGAAGCGGTGATGATGTCGGTCAAGAGGCTCATGAGCGTTCTCCATCTCGGTCCTGACTGAGCTGGCGCAGGGCGAGGAGCTCGACCAATTGGGCGAGGACCAGCTCGCGATCGACGCCGCTGAGGGAGAGAGCGAGCTGGGCGGTGAGCAGGCCGTATTTGACGCCGACGTCGTAGCGCCAGCCCTGTGTTTCGAGAGCGAGATACTGCTCCTGCCGGGCCAGTTCGGTCATGGCATGAGAGAAAGAGCTGCCATCCCCTCCGGTTTCGAGCTGCCGCTCCAGGATAGGGAAGAGAGCGGGGGTGAGGGCATGGATGCCGAAAAGGCAGAGATAGTGGCCGGCTCGCAGTCCGGGGATCAGCAGCAGTTGCTCCGCCTCGGTGGGGGTCGGTTTCTCGAGCACCCTTTCGATCTGGTAGAGATGGGGATGGTCGGAGAGGAGGTGTCCACCTATCGTGCCGTAGTAGGGAAGCTGGCTCTCGCGCGTGCTCTGCACGGCCGAGACGGCGCAATCTTCGGAGCGGGCGATCTCCACTACCTGACGGGCGCAGCCTCGGTCGGCGCGGCTAACATAGAGGTGGTCGCCGACCAGGTGGAGGAAGGGCTGGTCACCGGCGAAGTCGCGGGCACAGTGGACGGCGTGAGCATAGCCCCGCGCCTCGGTCTGGGGGACGAAGTGGAGGCGACCGGCGTGGTCGCCGGCGACAGCGGTGTAGGCGGTTTCGTCGCCCGGGGAGATCACCAGGCAGATTTCCTCCACGCCGGCGCGCAGCACTTCTTCGATGACGATGCGGAGGACGGACTTTTCCTCGCCGTCCCGGTCGATGAGGGTTTGCAGGGGCAGGGTGCGCTGGTTTCTACCGGCGGCGGTGATGACGGCTTTGGCAATTTCCATTATGCGGTGTCCTTTTGAGGTGTGGCCGGTCCGCTGAATCGGCGCTCAGGCGTCGAGCTGCTCGCGGACGGTGCGCACCAGGGATTCGATGGGGAAGGGTTTGTAGATGATGGCCTGCGCCGCGGTCAGAGCATCCGGCTCGGGTGCGAAGCCGGTGAACAGGACGACCTTGACGTCCGGGTCGCACAATTTCATTGCGGCCAGAACCTCTTCTCCCTGCAGACCGGGCATGGAGAGATCGAGGATAACCAGGTCAACGGTGTGATTTTGGAAGAGTCGCAGGCCTTCCCGACCCTCCTCAGCCGTTAGAATCCGGTACCCGTAGCGATTCAGCACCTGATCGACCAGGTAGCGGATGCCCTCATCGTCGTCGATGACCAGGATGGTCTCGGTGCCCTGAAGGGAAGTGGATAGCTGCTGGTCGCTCATACCCGACGGCCTTTGCTGTGTGGCGCATCTTTCGATGGGGGCATGCGGCCCTTTCCCTGAAAAATAGGAAAGGCGCCCGTTCGTGACCAGTTCGAACGGGCGCCTTTTCATTTTTGGTAGCGGTGGAGGGGCTTGAATCTCACGAACGGGCGCCTCCTTTGGAAACAAAAACTACCCATAACTTCGCGAAATCGATACGATACAATTCAATTAGGCCATACTTCAGATCCCTGGGGCGTCAGTATGCGATGGCTATCGTGCCGACGTGCTGGCCGGAGGAGGAAGCGCTGTTGATTTTGAGATAGTAGAGATAGATACCCGGAGGTAACAGGGCGCCTCCATCTCCTCGTCCGTCCCACGGCACTTCCACGGTCCCCGCGCTCTGCGGGGGTGTTTCGAGACGCCGCACCAGACGACCCGACAGATCGAAGATATCCACGGTCAAGTCGACCGGCTCCAAAACGGAAAACAGGTCGAAAGAGACCACCAGCTGGTCGTTGATGCCATCCCCGTTGGGGGTGAAGGGGTTGGGACTGATGCGCGGGGCTCTGAGCACTTCGTCGATGG